>OGFG01001326.1_pt1 | contig 25272 bp, 26 predicted proteins | sample 1570761 | NCBI WGS metagenome assembly OGFG01 (sample SAMEA2581938, study PRJEB24529) | metagenome | biome: Human gut stool | place: China | collected 2011 | reverse complement strand
GAGCACATGGTTCATACCCATGGTGTCAGGGGTTCAAATCCCTTTCTCGCTACTAACTAAGGACTGGAGGATTCCAGTCTTTTTTTGCAAACACAGAAATGGAAGTACGAAGCTTATGTATAAGTATGAGAGAATTATTTACTGGTCTGAAACAGATCGGTGTTTTCTTGCAGTTGTTCCGGAACTTCCCGGATGTATGGCGGACGGAGAAACCGCACAGCAGGCGTTAGATAATGTAGAAACTGTTATGAGTGAATGGATAGAGACAGCTAAGAAATTGGGAAGGAAAATTCCGAAAGCAGAAGGATATTTATTATATGCACATAGACAGAATATAACACAGCGGTCATAGAAGCCGCTGAAGCAGCATCATATAATGACATAAATTGGAAAAAATTAACATGCCGGGAGTCTCGTACTTCCGGCTTTAGCTTTACATTATTTGCATTGATTTTTCTTGACAAAAAGGTCAGACCGATTGTACCATTTTAGATATATAAAAGAATATTTTAGCAATAAAATTGCTTGGAAAGAGGTAATTATGAGAGTAGGGATGGGATATGATGTTCATAGACTGGTTGAGAACCGCGATTTGATTATAGGAGGAGTAAAGATTCCATATGAAAAGGGTCTTTTGGGACATTCGGATGCGGATGTGCTTCTTCACGCAATTATGGATGCATTGTTAGGAGCGGCGGCTCTTGGCGATATAGGAAAGCATTTCCCTGATAGTGATCCTGAGTATAAGGGAGCGGACAGCCTTGTGCTTCTAAAGAGGGTAGGTGAGCTTTTGTCAGAAGAAGGCTACGTTATCGAGAATATCGACAGTACAATCATTGCACAGAAGCCTAAGATGGCACCGCATATTGAACAGATGAGAAAGAACATAGCAGATGCATTAGGGCTTGATATAAGCCGTGTAAATGTCAAGGCAACCACTGAGGAGGGACTTGGATTTACAGGAACAGGTGAAGGAATTTCATCGCAGGCTGTTGCACTTATAATGTCTGTGGAAAATTATATTTACGACAATATAGCCAGAGGACAGTTTATCTCCAGCGATAATACTTCGGGAAATGCTGACGGCTGTACAGGATGCGGCGGATGCAGCAGACGATAAAAAAAGATTGACAAAAAGCCTTCCTTTGCATATTCTAATAATATATGCAAACCTATTTGCATACGAAAAGGGATTTGTATAAGCAAATAAATATGCATATGCAATAAATTTGCATACGCAAAAAGATTAATAGATTTAACAGCATAGAATGTGCTTTATGTTCACATAATAATATAAAGATGCTAAGAAGGAAAAGAGTAGCAGGTTACTTGTTGTCACAGAGAGAAGAACTCATTGTATGATGAAGCTGGAAGTTCTTTACACGGAGCATGCGAAGTGCGTTCCTGAGCATGGCAGGGGAAGAAAAGTATCCTGTCACGGATGACTCCGTTAACAGTCACTAAGATGGGAGGCGTATGCCTTCTAAGTAGAGTGGAACCGCGATAACCTTGCCTCTATAAACGATTTGATTTATAGAGACAGGGTTTTATTTTTCTTTTTCATAGTATTATGGGAATGACAAGTACGCGGCATTTCGGTATCGGATGGGCAAAATTTATTGCGCACAGAAAATGCGATTTGTTGTGCGGTTTTTGGCATGTATGTGTGGAATTTTAAGTAGCTGCAATAAGCTATACATAAGCATATTTTAAAAGGAGAAGCTAATGTTTGACACTATTAAGCAGGAGATTGCAATAATACGTGACAGGGACCCGGCAATCAAGTCGGATATGGAGGTCTTTTTATATCCTTCATTCAAGGCTATTCTTAAATACAGGAAAGCTCATAAGCTTTATGAAAAAAAACATTATTTTCTGGCGCGTCTGGTATCACAGCGTGCGGCAAGGAAGACAGGAATAGAGATTCATCCCGGTGCAACAATCGGGCATGGGCTTTTTATAGATCATGGGCATGGAGTTGTGATAGGAGAGACTGCAATAGTCGGGAACAATGTCACACTGTATCAGGGTGTGACACTTGGAGGTACGGGAAAGCAGAAAGGCAAGAGACATCCGACAATAGAGGACAATGTGATGGTTGGCTGTGGGGCAAAGGTGCTCGGAGATATAACAATCGGAGCCAATTCGATGATTGGTGCAGGCTCGGTTGTGTTAAACGATGTGCCGCCTAATTCTACAGTGGTGGGAGTTCCGGGACGTGTTGTAAAGCGCGATAACGTAAGGATACCGAGCGCTGACCTTGACCAGGTACATCTGCCTGACCCTGTCATGAATGATATACAGCAGCTGAAGGATACAGTCGCAAGGCTGGCAAAACATATGGAGGAATAGATTACAATGGAAAACAGAATTCGTTTTTTTAACACTCTGACAAGAAATGTGGAGCTTTTTGTTCCGAATGAGGACGGAAAGGTTAAGATGTACACATGTGGGCCTACAGTATACCACTATGCGCATATAGGAAATCTGAGAAGCTATATAATGGAGGATATACTTGAGAAGACACTCCGATATGTAGGATATGATGTAAAGAGAGTTATGAATATAACTGATGTAGGACATCTTTCAAGCGATGCCGATACAGGTGAAGATAAGATGTTAAAGGGTGCAAAAAGAGAGCACAAGACAGTCATGGAGATTGCAAAGTTCTATACGGATGCATTTTTATCTGACTGCAATAAGTTAAATATCAAGATACCAGATGTTGTTGAACCGGCTACTAATTGTATAGACGAGTTTATCCATATGGTAAGCGTTCTGCTCGATAAAGGATATGCTTATGTTGCAGGCGATAATGTGTACTTTGATACTTCAAAGCTTAAGGATTATTATGTTTTTTCAAGCCAGAGCGAGAAGGAGCTTATGGTCGGTGTGCGCGATGATGTGAGTGAGGATACCAACAAGAGAAACAAAGCGGATTTTGTTCTGTGGTTTACAAAGTCGAAATTTGACAATCAGGAGCTTAAGTGGGATAGTCCATGGGGCGTAGGTTATCCGGGCTGGCATATCGAGTGCTCATGCATAAGCATGAAGCATCTTGGCGAGTATATGGATATTCATTGTGGCGGAGTAGATAACATTTTCCCACATCACACTAATGAGATTGCGCAGAGTGAGTCTTATCTTGGACATAAGTGGTGCAACTACTGGTTCCATGTACATCACTTAAATGACAAGACAGGAAAGATGAGTAAATCTGCCGGAAATATTCTCACTGTGTCCGTGCTCGAAGAGAAGGGCTATGATCCGCTTGTGTACAGAATGTTCTGCTTACAGTCACATTATCGCAAGCCACTTGAATTCTCCTATGAGATTATGGACAATGTTGCTGCAGCATATAATAAGCTTGTAAAGAAAATCGGCACTTTAAAGGATGAAGGAGAAGTTGACAAGGAAGCATTTGACAAGTTCAAAGAGAGCTTTATAGCTGCATTGGCAAATGATATCAATACTTCAAGTGCGCTTACAGTTGTGTATGATGTATTAAGAGCTGGCATCGGTGATAAGACGAAGCTAGAACTTATAAAGAGCTTTGACGAAGTGCTGTCACTCAATCTTACGAGGGAATGTAAGAAGGCTTCCGACACTGCCGATGTGGATGATGAACTCACACAGTTTGTCCTTGCAAAGATTGAGGAGCGCAAAGCTGCTAAGAAGGAGAAGGATTTTGCTAAGGCTGATGCAATCCGCGAAGAGCTTCTTTTAAAAGGCATTGTGATAAAGGATACAAGAGAAGGTACAGTTTGGGAGAAAGCATAATGGACAGATTAATCCGTGAAGTGTTTGAGTTAAAGAGTGTAGATGCGGACAGCTATTCACCTCTTACGCTTGCATATATTGGCGATTGTGTGTATGAGTTGACAATCAGAACACTTCTTGTAAATAAAGGAAATGCACCTGTGAACAAGCTCAACAAGAAAGCGAGCGAGCTTGCAAAGGCACCTACACAGTCAAGGATGATAAGTATGCTTGTAGAAAATGAACTGCTCACGGAGGCTGAGCTGGCTGTATACAGGAGAGGAAGAAACGCTAAGTCCTTTTCTACAGCCAAGAATGCTACTGTGAGCGATTACCGCAGGGCTACAGGCTTTGAAGCACTTATCGGCTGGCTGTATCTAAAGGGTGAGAGTGAGCGCGCATTGGAGATAATTAAGCTTGCATTTGATAAGCTTGAGCTTATTTGATTAGGAAAGGAAAATTTGATGAGATACGAAGAATATACGATAGAGGGGCGCAATGCCGTCATAGAGGCATTCCGTTCGGGAAAGACCATAGATAAGCTATATGTGTTAGACGGCTGTCAGGATGGACCTGTCAAGACGATAGTGCGTGAAGCAAAAAAAGGCGACACAATCATCAATTTTGTCACCAAGGAGAGACTTGATGAGATGAGCCGTACAGGGCATCATCAGGGAGTGATTGCAAAGGCGGCAGCTTATGAATATGCAGAGGTTTCTGATATTTTAGATGCCGCAAAAGCTAAAGGAGAACCTCCTTTTATCATTTTACTTGACGGAATTGAAGATCCGCATAATCTTGGAGCAATCATAAGAACGGCAAATCTTGCGGGTGCACATGGAGTGATAATACCTAAGCGCCGCGCCGTAGGTCTTACTGCTGTCGTGGCAAAAACAAGCGCAGGCGCCATAAATTATACACCTGTAGCAAAAGTGACTAATCTTGCTTCGACAATAGATGAGCTTAAAAAGGAAGGAATGTGGTTCGTGTGCGCTGACATGGATGGCGAGCTTATGTACAGACAGAATCTCACAGGCCCTATCGGACTGATAATCGGTAATGAAGGTGAGGGCGTGAGCCGTCTCATAAAAGAAAAATGTGATTTTATCACATCAATTCCTATGAAGGGAGATATAGATTCTCTCAATGCATCTGTTGCGGCAGGTGTTCTCTCATATGAGATTGTTCGTCAGAGAATGATGGCAAAATAGACATTACAAGTTCTTGAAAATGGGGATGCTGCCATATGGAAAAGAAGAACTATAAAGAATTTTCGGATGAATTGTTAGTTAAGATGGCGCGGACAGGTGATGACGGAGCGGAGGAGTTCCTTTTAAAAAAGTACAAGGATTTTGTCCGCTCCAAGGCAAGAACTTATTTTCTTGTCGGAGGCGACAGCGATGATCTGATACAGGAAGGGATGATAGGGCTATATAATGCGATAGGGCATTATGATGAGAGCAAGGCTTCATCCTTTATGACATATGCTGCAATCTGTATAAATAATAAGCTCATCTCTGCTGTCTCGGCTGACGCAAGAAAGAAGAATGCGCCGCTTAACGGATATGTTTCGATATATAGCATGATAACGGACGAAACAGGTGAGGAGGCATCACTCTCAGATGTTATTCCCGATACTGAAAATATCAACCCGGAGTCTATAATCCTCAATGAAGAGCAGGAGAACCTTACCGTAAATCACATGCTGGGAAAGCTTAGCAAGCTTGAAAAGGAGATACTTTCATACTATATTGAAGGAATGAGCTACTCGGAAATAGCACAGATTATAGGAAGACCAGAAAAATCCGTTGACAATGCAATTCAGAGGATAAGAGCTAAGATGGTGAGGCACGACAAAAAATCACTTTGAAATAATACCTTGACAAAGATTTGAAAATTTGATATCATATGAAATCGGGTGATGCTTATGCGTCTGCCCATTTATGTTGCTACTATGGCTCAGTCGGTAGAGCGTCGCCTTGGTAAGGCGGAGGTCACGGGTTCGATTCCCGTTAGTAGCTTACACGCAGGAGGGTATAGCCAAGTGCTATACCCTTTTTCTGTGTGTTCAATGTGCATCATTAACTGCCAAGCAGCATTTTGCACAAAATACCAATTAAATATGAGGAGAAAAAGATTATGTATCTCAAACCAAAGCTGATAACCTGTATGAAAAATTACAGCTTGTCACAGTTTACCAAGGATGTCATTTCTGGTATTATAGTCGCAATCATTGCATTGCCGCTGTCTATCGCACTCGCACTTGCGTCCGGTGTAGGACCGGAGCAGGGACTCTACACTGCAATAGTTGCAGGTTTTGTCATTTCGCTTCTTGGAGGAAGCCGTGTTCAGATTGCCGGACCTACTGCTGCATTTGCATCGATAGTTGCGGGTATTGTCGCAAGAAATGGTATGGAAGGGCTTGCACTTGCCACGATTCTTGCCGGTATAATTTTGATACTTATGGGTGTATTTAAGTTAGGCGCACTCATTAAATTTATTCCTTTTACGATTACTACCGGTTTTACACTTGGTATTGCCGTGACAATCGCCATTGGACAGATTAAGGATTTTCTTGGACTGACATTTGTAAATGCTCCTATAGAGACTATGGATAAGCTCTTTGAAGTATTCAGATGTATAGGAACGTTTAACTGGCAGGCGTTTGTTGTCGGACTTGTGTGTTTGGCGATACTTATATTCTGGCCTAAGAAGTTAGAGAAGATTCCGGCTTCGCTTATCGCTGTGGTTGTGGGGGCAGCCATGGTGGCACTTCTTAAGATGGATGTAAAGACAATAGGTGACTTATATGATATATCTTCAGCGCCGCCTAAGTTCACACTTCCTGTATTTTCTTTTGAGAAGATGTCGGCTGTCGCATCGGATGCTTTCACGATAGCAATTCTCGCTGCTATTGAGTCACTCCTTTCATGTGTTGTTGCAGATGGAATGATTGGAAGCAAGCATAACTCTAATATGGAGCTTGTTGCACAGGGAGCAGGAAACATTGCTTCGGCATTTTTCGGCGGCATCCCGGCAACAGGAGCTATTGCAAGAACCGCTGCCAATATAAAAAATGGCGGACGTACACCGATTGCGGGTATGGTTCACGCAGTTGTGCTTTTACTTATACTTGTTTCGCTTATGCCTCTTGCAAAGCTTATACCTATGCCTGCCATAGCTGCGATTCTTTTCATGGTAGCATATAATATGAGCGGCTGGAGAACTTTTGCCCATCTTGTAAAGACTTCTCCTAAGAGCGATACAATAGTTCTTTTTGTTACATTTATATTCACTGTTGTGTTTGACCTTGTAGTTGCTATCGGTGTGGGACTTGCACTTGCATGCGTGCTCTTCATGAAGAGAATGTCGGAAGTTACGGATGTTCATGGCTGGCTTTATCTTGATGAGGAGAACAGAACTGCTGATAATGCTGATAACCTTCACTTTAAGAATGTGCCAAAGGGTGTTCAGGTATTTGAGATTACCGGTCCTATGTTCTTTGCTGCAACAGAGAAGTTTGGAAATGTACTTTTTGATAAATCTACCAAGGTTCTGATAATAAGAATGAGAAGTGTTCCTGCAATAGATGCAACAGGAATACAGGCAATCGAGAAAATCATTGCAAGATGTAAGAAAAACGGAACGAAAGTTATCTTTTCACATGTAAATGAACAGCCTATGAAGATATTCAGAAAATCAGGTATATATGATGAACTCGGAGAAGAGTCTTTCTGTGCCAATATAGATGATGCACTCTTAGAGAGCGAAGAGCTTATAAAAAGATAAATATGCTTGACAGACGCTTCACATACGATATATAATTTGTATGAAGCGTACCATTATGCGTAGTACGCAACTGTGAATGTCACAGTTGCGTATTTTTTGATAATATGATAGATATTTTAGATTTAAATGGATGTTTGAGGGTTTATTGATCAGAATCTGACAACGAGAGGTGTTTTATATGTTCCAGATTGATATTATGTCGCGTATTCCTGTGTATGAGCAGCTTATACGCCAGACGGAAAAGTTCATATTGCTCGGTGTTCTAAGGGAGGGCGACAAGCTTCCTAGTGTAAGGCTGCTTTCAGCCGAATTGTCAATTAACCCGAATACGATCCAGAAGGCATTTACCGAGTTAGATAGAAGAGGTATAATATTTTCGGTGAATGGCAGAGGCAATTTTGTTTCGGACAAGGCATTGAAGGCACTAGAAGTATCAAGGCGCTCCGCATTCAGTGAGATAAAGGAACAGATTAAGGATTTTGCTCTTGCGGGAATATCGAGGGAAGAGCTGCATGAATATATAGACGAGATTTATAATGAGATGGGGGACAAAGCATGATTGAGGCGAAGAATATAAGTAAGAGCTTTGACGGATTTTGCGCACTTGACAATATAAGCTGTGTAATCCCTGACGGCTGTATATATGGACTTGTGGGAACTAACGGTGCCGGCAAGTCCACGCTCCTTAGAATTATGACAGGTGTTTATAAGCAGGATGCCGGGGAAATGACATTTGATGGGCAGCCTGTATATGAAAATCCATTTGTTAAGAGAGGCATAGTTTATGTGCCTGACGAGCTGTATTTTCTTCCGGGAGCTAACCTAAACCGTATGTCGAAGTTGTATAGGGCGGCATATCCGGATTTTGATATGAACAGGTTCATAAAGCTTACGGATGACCTTAAGCTTGACAGAAAAAAGAGCATTGCAACATTTTCTAAGGGAATGAAAAGGCAGGCAGCAATCATACTTGCTCTTGCATGCTGTCCGAAATATATGTTTTTTGATGAGACATTTGACGGACTTGATCCGGTTATGAGAAATTTCATAAAGGCAATAATATGTCAGGATGTGGAGGAGAGGGACGCTGTTGCGGTGATTACTTCACATTCTCTAAGAGAGCTTGAAGACACATGTGACCAGCTTGCTCTTTTGCACAGAGGAGGGCTTGTAATTGAAAGTGAGATTTCGAATCTTAAAACCAATATGTTCAAGGTTCAGACAGCATTTCTTGATAATTATGATAGAAGCAGGTTTGACGGAATTGATATTCTTCATTTTGTTAAGAGAGGCTCTGTGTCTAATATAATAGTTAAAGGCGACAGGGAAGAGATTGTTGCGCGTTTTAATGCACTTCATCCGGTCATTTTAGATATTCTTCCGCTTACGCTTGAGGAAGTATTTACATATGAGGTTGAAGCTTTAGGATACGATTTCTCGGCAATATTTGATGGGGAGGTGGACTAGATGAAAGCTGACAATAAGTTTTTTAGCAGACGGCTTATGGGTGAGGCGATGCGTCAGGTTAAGCTTCCGGGAATAATAGGTGTGCTTTTAGTTTCGGGAATAGCATTTTTTTCTGCCATAATAAAGCTGTTTGAGGTGCGTGAGAACTACAGTGCCATGGTATTATATAATTTTATGGATTTAAATCCATACATAATGCTTGTCATGTACATATTTGCTCCACTTATGGTTATGATGCTTTTTGGCTTTATGAACAGAAGGAGGGCAAGTGACTTCTATCACTCGCTGGCATATTCAAGATTGTGTATGTACATAAGCTTTCTGATGGCAGTTATTGTGTGGTGTGTCATCATTATGGCATCGGGAAGTCTTGTGACAGCAGGAATTACAGCGTTTTCACATAACATCAGGCTTAACGCCGGGACTGCTGTTTTGACTGTTTTAAGTGCGATTGCAGGATGTGTGCTGACTATGAGTGTTACGATGCTTGCAATGACACTTACAGGAACATACCTCACCAACGTGATTACGGCATTTTTGATTTTATTTGTGCCTAGAGGGATAATGCTTGTATGCAGCAGACTTTTTAGAGCGGCGATACCTTTTGTTGTTCTTTCAGGAAATACATTTATGGGAAATGGGAGCAACATTCCTTTTGCATTTATTGAGGAAGTATTCGGATACAGTCAATCGAATGATGTTTTAGATATGTCTAAATCCATAATTCCGGCAGCTTATTCCATAGTACTTGGAATTATCTATACAGCTATAGGTGCATTATGCTTTGTGAGAAGAAAGAGTGAAAATGCAACTCAGGCCTCAATTAACCGTGGACTGCAGTCAGTTCTGAGAATGCTGCCTGCGATAGTGATATCGCTTGTGGCTGTGTCAGAGCTGTTCGATGCACATACATCCGGCAGTGCAATGAGTGATTCAGCCGTATTTATTACAGTTATGGCATATGTTGCCGCTGTGGCTGCATATTTTCTATATGAGATTATCACAACAAGGCATATAAGGAAAATATACAGGACAATCCCGGGACTGCTTGTCGTTTTTGCAGTCAATCTTGTGTTATATTTTTCTTTGAGATTTTCATATGATTACCATATATCGCAGTCTCCGGATGCACAGGAGCTTGAATATGTTGTGGTTCATGGACCGGAGAATAATGTAATCTGGAAGGATACGGATGACGAGAAACTGTATTCCGAGGCGGCAAGGAGTGTTGCAAGCGACTGTCTTAAAGATACACTGAGTTTATGGAATTATAAAAGGACAGACTCAAAGGGCTTTTATAGTCAGTTCTACACCGGGAGCATAGTTGTTGAATATCACTATGCAGATGGCAAGAGCATTACGAGAAAAGTGATTGTCAATGAAAGCAGATATGCACAGCTTCAGAGGGCACTCACAAATGAGAACGGCTTTGCAGACAATTTTGGCAAAAGTGTGTTTGATGACAATAATATCAGATATTATGTAGGCAGCCTTGATGCAGATTCTGATGCGGCAAAAAATGTATATAATGTATTTATTGCAGAACTTAAGACAAAAGGTATTTCAAAGCTGTTTGAGATTATAGATGACAGAAACAGCAATGACGGCCTTTTTCAGATAAGTTTTATTAGTCGTGACGGTGGAAGATATTCGACAGCATATATAGGACTTGATATGCCACTGACTCTTACCGCGTACATTAATGTGCTTAATGAGCAATATACCGGCAATGAGTGCGAACGGTTTGTAAGCATGCTCAAGGAGGTAAAGGAAAATTCCTCAAATGAGCAGTATGATGATGGTGTATATCTTAGTGCTAACATGGATTTTAATTTGTATACAGTGTCAACAGATGGAAGCTATGAGAGAATCAACACAAATTGCTATGTATATGAAAATGAGAGCTATATGTCAATATCAACAGATAAGTGTATGGAATATATATCAGAGTTGGGCACCAGACTACAGGCAGAAAATGTGAGCCCATCGTATATAAAGCCGGGTTTGATGCTTTTATGCGTTCAGTATTATGAAGATAGATATGTTGATATGGTTGATTATAGCGGTGTTGATTATAGTGTGTCTTATACCAGCAATGTAATGCAGAGTGATGTTGATTATGGCTGGTATATTGTAGATGAAGTTACAGCACAGCTTATTAGAAATATTTCCAAGGAAGAGAATATTGATATTGAAAAATAAAATACTCTTTCATATATTGTAATTTTATGTTAGAATATGGTCGAATGCGAATAATATATTTGCAGGCGGCCATTTTTTTGCAATTTTGCAATAATTTTTAAAAATGACAGATTTGAGCGTCATTTTGGTGGTGTAAATATCATGGATTGCATGTAGGCGGATTACAGAGCTTATGATGTTTAGGCTTATCAAGCTGAAATATTAAATGGATTTTATAGCAAAGGAGAGGTTTCAATGATAGATAAAAGGAAAAATGTTGTATTTGATGATACACCAAGGCAGTGTCCGGAATGTGGTGGCAAATATGTTTTTCAGGGGGCAGGAAGATATGTGTGTGAAAATTGTGGACATGAGACATACGATGACTTCGGAAAAATAAAGGCATTTATTGATGAACATGGGCCGACTCCCGGAATTGTGATAGCGGAAGCAACAGGTGTCTCAATAGCTAAGATTAACAGATTTTTGAGACAAGGAAGAATTGAGATTCCTGATGGTTCAGGACAATATATTCCATGCGAAAGATGCGGAGAACCGATAAGATATGGAAGATTCTGTCCTGCATGTGCCGCTTTTCTTACAAAGAATCTGTCAGCAGTTCTTACGAATGCAGATGTTGGCGAAAAGCCTAAAAAGACAATGCAGGGCAAGATGCATACAGAATCGTTTTTAAAAAGAGGTGACAGGAAATGAACAGGTTTGGAATTAAGATTAAAGGAATTGTAAAGAAAGAAGACAAGTTCCTTATATTGCAGAAATGGTATGATGACAGAATAACAGAGCCGTATCAGTGGGAGTTTGTCGATGGCGATTTAGAGTATGGAGTGGCACCGAATGCCTATGTAAAACAGATGGTGAGCGATGCAACAGGACTTGAGGCAGAGATTGACAGCATACCATATACATGGAGCTATTCTCTTGGTGATATGCAGATTGTCGGCATAACATATTTATGCCATGTGGATTCGGATATGGTCATTCTTTCGGAAGCTGTCAGTGATTTTAAGTGGGTTAGTGCATCAGAGCTTGCAGGTTATATAGATAATAAGTCTGTTTTGGAAGATTTGAGAAAGACCGGAATTATATAGGAGGATATCATGATAAATAAGCTTATAAATAATATCAAAAGAACAAATGCACCTATTGTGGTAGGACTTGACCCAATGCTTAGTTATATACCTGAGCAGGTTCAGAGGAAAGCTTTTGCAGAATACGGAGAGACTTTAGAAGGCGCAGCGGAAGCTATATGGCAGTTTAACAAAGAGATAATTGATAACACATATGATATAATTCCTGCTGTAAAGCCACAGATTGCGATGTACGAGCAGTTCGGAATTCCGGGACTTGAGGCATTTTCCCGCACTGTAAAGTATGCAAAGGAGAAGAATCTTGTTGTCATCGGCGATGTTAAGCGCGGCGATATCGGTTCAACGTCAGCAGCATACGCTGTTGCACACCTTGGAAAAGTTAATGTAGGTACAAAGACTTACAGTGCTTTTGACGAAGATTTTGCAACAGTCAATCCATATCTTGGCTCTGACGGAATTAAGCCTTTTATCGATGTATGTAAGGAAGAGAAGAAAGGAATCTTTATTCTTGTCAAGACTTCTAATCCATCAAGCGGAGAGTTTCAGGACAGAATTATTGATGGCAGACCGCTTTATGAGTGGGTTGGACAGAAGGTTGCAGAGTGGGGGTATGACTGCATGGGCGATGGTTACAGCTATGTAGGAGCAGTTGTAGGTGCGACATATCCGGAGATGGGAAGAACATTAAGAAAGGTTATGCCTAAGAGCTTTATCCTTGTCCCGGGTTACGGAGCACAGGGCGGCAAAGGTGCAGACCTTGTTGATTTCTTTAATGAAGATGGACTTGGCGCTATTGTAAATAGTTCAAGAGGTATAATTGCAGCCTATAAGAATGAAAAGTATGCTTCCTATGGTGCAGAGAATTTTGGCGATGCGTCAAGAGCAGCAGTTATAGATATGGTTTCTGATATAAACGGTGCATTGGCACAGAAATAACGCAGAATAATTATTTAAGTAGCCACAGGAAAGTGGCATGGAGGATTATGATGTCTAAGTACACAGAACAGGCGAAGGTAGTTCGTCAGGAGATTCTTCAGGATGGCATTTACAGCCTTATTCTAGAGACAGATAAGATAGCAGAGGAAGCACGTCCGGGTCAATTTATTTCATTGTATACACATGATGGCTCTAAGCTGCTTCCAAGACCGATAAGTATATGTGAGGTAGATGGAAATATATTAAGACTTGTGTATCGTGTCGTTGGCTTCGGAACAGGGGAATTTTCAGGATACACGCAGGGAGATACGGTGAAGATTATAGGACCACTCGGGAACGGCTTCACAATCAAAGACAGGAAGCCTGTACTTGTCGCCGGTGGAATAGGTGTTCCGCCGATGCTTGAGCTTGCCAAAGGAATACATGCCATATATCCGGATATGAAAATCACAGCAGTGCTTGGATATCGTGACAGCAATACGTTTCTTGTTGATGATATCAAAAAATATGCGGATGTTATCATTGCAACGGATGATGGAAGCCTTGGAGTACATGGAAATGTAATTGATGCTATTAAGCAGAACAAGGTGGAAGCACAGATTTTTTATGCCTGTGGGCCTACACCGATGCTGCGGGGGCTTAAGGCTTATGCACAGGAAAATGACATAGAGGCACAGCTTTCACTTGAGGAGAAGATGGCATGCGGTATAGGTGCCTGCCTTGCCTGTGTATGTAAGACGAAGAATATTGATGAACATTCACATGTTCACAATGCGAGAATATGTAAGGATGGACCGGTGTTCGATTCGAGGGAGGTGGAGCTGTGATGGATATATGTACTAAAGTAAATATTGCGGGTGTTGAGTTTAAGAATCCTGTTATGACAGCTTCTGGAACCTTTGGTTCAGGAGCTGAATATGGTGAATTTGTGGATTTGAACAAGCTAGGCGCAGTTGTTACTAAGGGAGTTGCAAATGTACCATGGCCTGGAAATCCTACACCTAGGATTGCAGAGACTTATGGCGGAATGATTAATGCAATAGGGCTTCAGAATCCGGGCATAGATGTGTTCTGCAAAAGAGACATTCCTTTTTTAAAAGAATACGACACAAAGATTATTGTAAATGTATGCGGCAGGACAGAGGAGGATTATGTTGAAGTTGTTGACAGGCTTGCAGATGAGCCTGTTGACATGCTTGAGATTAATATATCATGTCCGAATGTCAAGGAGGGCGGAATTGCCTTTGGACAGAATCCGGACAGTGTAGAGCATATAACCTCTGTGTTGAAGAAGCATGCAAAGCAGCCGATTATTATGAAGCTAAGCCCTAATGTGACTGACATTACAGTGATGGCAAAGGCAGCACAGGCAGGAGGAGCAGATGCAATATCTCTTATCAATACGCTGACAGGAATGAAGATTGATGTAAATAAGAGAACCTTTGCGGTTGCAAATAAGACAGGAGGTCTTTCAGGACCTGCAATAAAGCCGGTTGCTGTAAGAATGGTATATCAGGCTGCACATGCAGTTGAGATACCTGTTATCGGAATGGGCGGAATTATGAATGCGGAGGATGCATTAGAGTTCATTATGGCAGGAGCGTCAGCAGTTTCTATAGGAACTGCCAATTTTCACAATCCGTATACGACAATAGAAGTTGTTGATGGGATAAGAGCCTATATGGAAAAAAATAAAATAGATGATATTAAGGAGCTTATAGGCTGCGTACGATAGAATATTTTTGCTGAAGGATTTTTGAAGCCAGAGTAAATATTTGATTAATGAGAGCTTTTTGAAGGGAGTAAGATTTTGAACTGGGTATTGATAGCTGTTATAGCAGTGTTGGCAGTGTCTACTATAGTTGGAATGTATAGAGGCATAATCAAAATGATTTTTTCTGTGGTGTCGCTTGTCGGAACCACGATAGTGGTTTTTATGCTTCTTCCTCTTGTGACAGGTACGATTAAGGATAATACAAGTATATATGAGAATATACAGCATATGGTAGAGGAAAAGTTTGTTACATTGGATGAGTCTTTTACTTATCAGAGCGATGACGAGATAATTGACAACTTGGATTTTCCGGACGTTATTAAGGAGATGCTGCATGAGAACAATACGATTTCAAAATACGCGGAGCTTGGTGTAAATAGTGTTCGTGATTATCTGATAAGCTATATATCGGATTTGATATTCAATGTCATAGCATTTCTGATAAGCTTTATTATAGTTTTTATATTGTTCAGAGTGTTGTTCGGCTTTATTTCGGTGATTGCGAAGCTCCCTGTTATCAGACAGGTGAATAAAATAACAGGTGCATGTGCCGGCTTTATAATCGGGCTTGTGGTTATATGGCTTGCCTTTGCAGTAATTACCGTTTTTGGAAGCTCATCACTTGCAAAAGAAGTCTTTGCAGCTGTCAATGATAATGCATTTCTGACATTTATTTACGACAAAAATATTATTATGAAATACGTCAGGATTATCATGCGTTAAGTGATTGAAAATGTATAATGTGTGTGATACACTGAAACGGATAGAGATTGTTTAATACAAAATAAAGTTATGCCTGTATGGGCAGCAGAATGGAGATAAGTATGGAACAGTACAAGGAAGAGTTTATCGGTTTTATGGTTGACAGCGGCGTGCTTCGCTTTGGTGATTTTACACTCAAGAGTGGAAGAAAATCACCGTTTTTTATGAATGCAGGCGGCTATGTTACCGGAACACAGCTTATGAAGCTGGGAGAGTACTATGCGAAGGCTATTCATGACAATTACGGAACAGATTTTGATATTCTTTTTGGACCGGCTTACAAGGGAATACCTCTTAGTGTTGCAACTACGATTGCTTTTTCGAAGCTTTATGGCAAGGATATCAAGTACTGCTCTAACCGTAAAGAGATAAAGGATCATGGTGATACAGGAATACTCCTTGGAAGCCCTATCAAGGATGGCGATAGGGTTGTCATCATTGAGGATGTCACTACATCAGGCAAATCAATCGAGGAGACTTTCCCTATAATAATGGAGCAGGGAAAGGTTGAGATTCTTGGCCTTATGGTTTCTCTTAACCGTATGGAGAGAGGAAAGGGCGACAAGAGCGCACTTGTCGAGATTAAGGAGAAATATGGCTTCGATGCTAATGCTATTGTATCAATGGCTGAGGTAGTCGAGTTCCTGTATAACAGACCATACAATGGACAGATTGTTATTGATGATGATATAAAGTCAAGAATTGATGCATATTATGAGACATATGGTGTAAAATAGCATTTTAAGAAATGGAGATTTGTATGAGTGAAAAGCTATATAAGAGAGTAAAAGGTTCCGGAGCTGCTGCGATAACTACCGGAATAATTACAGTGGTTGCCGGAGTTGTGTGCGGCATTCTCATGATTGTCACAGGTGCGAAGCTTCTTGCAGCAAAATCGGATACACTTTTCTAAGATATAAGTCAGTACTTCAAGCGAAGCTTGTAGTACGCAAAGGGAATAAGTTTGAAAGATAGACTTTCAAACTACTTATTAATAGCAGTATTGCAAGCGATGCTTGCAATATGCACAGGGAATAAATATGAAAAAGACTAAGCTTCGTTTTTCCTATAAGGAATATACAATCGGAGGAGTGCTATCATCTGTGTTGGCTTGTATTTCGCTTTTTGTGTTAGGACACAGTATATTACTGTCGTTTAATGCACGCGGCGAAGGGACAATGCGGGTAGGTGCATATGGATTTTTGTCACTTGTTCTATCCTTGTTTGGATTAGTATTTGGAATTTTAAGCTATAAGGAGCAGGATAAGCGTTACGGAATTTCTTTTTTTGGTACATTTACCAATGGTATTATTATTGTTTTACTGATACTATTTATACTTGTCGGAATTTAAAAATTACATATAAAGGAGTACAACTACAATGGCAAAAGTAGGTATTGTTATGGGAAGTGATTCAGACCTTCCGGTTATGACTAAGGCTGCACAGATGCTTGAAAAATTTGGGATTGATTACGAGATTACGATTATTTCGGCTCACAGAATGCCGGATGTATTTTTCGACTATGCTTCTAAGGCAGAGGAGAAGGGAATCAAGTGTATTATAGCAGGAGCAGGCGGAGCAGCACATCTTCCGGGAATGTGTGCAGCGATATTCCCACTTCCTGTTATAGGTGTTCCGATTCACACTAAGTCTCTCGGAGGAGTAGATTCGCTTTATTCTATAGTACAGATGCCAAGCGGTATTCCTGTGGCAACAGTTGCCATAGATGGAGGTGCCAACGCAGGTATTCTTGCTGCTAAGATTCTTGCAGCGTCCGACCCTGAACTTCTTTGCAAGATTAAAGCTTATAAGGAAGAGTTAAAAGCAGGTGTTATGGCTAAGAAGGAAAAGATTGAGAAGACAGGATATGAAGGCTATAATGCATAAATAAGTGCTATTAAGCGTTTGAAATGCAATTTACAACATCATAATACAATAATGGAGGAAAGAAAAATGGATTACAAGAATTCCGGAGTAGATATTGAAGCAGGATATAAGTCTGTAGAGCTTATGAAGGAGTATGTAAAAGGGACAATGAGACCGGAAGTGTTAGGCGGTCTTGGAGGTTTCTCAGGAGCATTCTCATTAAAGGCAATTAAGGATATGGAAGATCCTGTTTTGTTATCTGGAACAGACGGTTGCGGTACTAAGGTTAAGCTTGCCATTATTATGGACAAGCATGACACAATCGGTATTGATGCGGTTGCTATGTGTGTAAATGATGTTGCATGTGCAGGTGGTGAACCATTATTTTTCTTAGACTATATAGCTTGTGGCAAGAACTATCCGGAGAAGATTGCAATGATTGTCAAGGGAGTTGCAGAAGGCTGTAAGATGTCAGAGTGTGCACTTATCGGTGGTGAGACAGCAGAGCATCCGGGACTTATGCCGGAAGAGGATTATGATTTAGCAGGTTTCTCTGTAGGTGTAATTGACCGCAAGGATATGATTACGGGACAGGATATCAAGGACGGCGATACACTTGTAGCTATAGCATCTTCGGGAGTTCATTCTAACGGTTTTTCACTTGTTCGTAAAGTATTCGAGAAGGAGCTTACGAAGAAAGGTCTTAATACATATTATGATGAACTTGGAAAGACGCTTGGAGAGGCACTCCTTGAGCCTACAAGAATATATGTAAAGGCACTCAAGTCTGTAAAGAATGCAGGTGTTAAGATTAAGGGATGCAGCCATATCACAGGTGGCGGCTTCTATGAGAATATTCCAAGAATGCTTCCTGATGGAATCAGGGCAGAAGTTAATAAGGACAGTTACGATGTCCCTGCAATCTTCAAGCTGCTTGCTAAGAAGGGAAATATTGAAGAGCATATGATGTATAACACATTCAATATGGGTGTTGGAATGGTTCTTGCTGTTGATCCTGCTGATGCCGAAAAGACGATGGCAGCTATCAATGCGTCCGGCGAGAAGGCATTTATCATCGGAAAGGCTGTTGCAGGCGAGAAGGGAGTTACCATATGCTAAGGATTGCGGTGCTTGTATCCGGCGGTGGAACTAATCTTCAGGCTATTATTGACAGTATAAATTCAGGAAAGATACATAACACAGAAATAGCGGTTGTAATAAGCAATAACCGTAAAGCATACGCACTTGAAAGAGCGAGGAACAACAATATTCCTGCCGAGTGCATATCTCCTAAAAGCTTTGCAGACAGGGAAGAATTTCACAGAGCGCTTCTTGCGGCAGTGGATTCATATAAGGTTGACCTTATTGTGCTTGCAGGATTTCTTGTTGCCATTCCTGAGATTATGGTGAAGGCATATAATAACAGAATCATAAATATACATCCATCACTCATACCTTCATTCTGCGGAAAAGGTCATTATGGACTTCATGTCCATGAAGCGGCTTTAAGCAGAGGTGTTAAAGTTACAGGTGCAACTGTTCATTTTGTGGATGACGGAACGGATACAGGACCTATAATTTTGCAGAAGCCGGTTATGATAGAGCAGGACGATACACCGGAGACACTTCAAAGACGTGTTATGGAGCAGGCAGAGTGGATTATTCTGCCTCAGGCGATTGACTTGATAGCACAGGGCAAGGTTTTAGTTGTTGACGGTAAGACAGTAATTCAGAAGTAATAATTCATTCTCTTAAATAAAAGCAATACATATGCTGTCCATACGAGCGGTATCGGGCAGCATTGTTAAAAGAAAGGGACAGTTATGAGAATTCTTATTGTTGGAAGCGGTGGAAGAGAGCATGCAATCGCATGGAAATGTGCACAGAGTAAGAGAGTTGACAAGATATTCTGTGCTCCCGGTAATGCAGGAATCGGGCAGATAGCTGAATGTGTTCCTATTACGGCTATGGAGTTTGACAAGCTTGTCGCATTTGCAAAGGAGCAGAAGATAGACCTCACAATCGTTGGTATGGATGACCCTCTTGTAGGAGGAATCGTCGATGCATTCGAGGCAGCAGGACTTCGTGTGTTCGGGCCTAGAAAGAATGCAGCTATCCTTGAGGGCTCAAAGGCATTTTCAAAGGATCTTATGAAAAAGTATAATATACCTACGGCAGCGTATGAGACCTTCAATACTCCTGAGGCGGCACTTGAGTACCTTGAGACAGCGGAGTATCCTACTGTTTTAAAGGCAGATGGACTTGCTCTTGGAAAGGGTGTGCTTATCTGCAATACCAAGGAGGAGGCTGAGGAAGGCGTCAAGACACTCATGCTTGACAAGCAGTTCGGCTCCGCAGGTGACAGAATAGTCATAGAAGAATTTATGACAGGACGTGAAGTTTCGGTTCTCTCGTTTGTCGATGGAGATACAATCAAGATTATGACCTCAGCGCAGGATCATAAGCGTGCAAAAGATGGCGATAAGGGACTTAACACAGGCGGAATGGGAACATTCTCACCAAGCCCGTTCTATACGGCTGAGGTTGACGAGTTCTGTAAGAAGTACATATATCAGGCAACCGTTGATGCCATGAAGGCAGAGGGAAGAGAGTTCAAGGGAATTATCTTCTTCGGACTTATGCTCACACCGAAGGGACCGCGTGTGCTTGAGTACAATGCGCGCTTCGGAGACCCTGAGACACAGGTTGTGCTTCCGAGAATGAAGAACGATATTATTGATGTGTTCGAGGCATGCATTGATGGCACACTTGATAAAGTTGAACTTGAATTTGAGGACAATGCAGCAGTGTGTGTTGTGCTTGCATCTGACGGATATCCGGAAAAGTATGAGAAAGGCAAGCTTATCACAGGTCTTGAAGCATTTGACAACAATCCGGGATATTACTGCTTCCATGCCGGAACCAAGCTCACGGATGAGGGCTTCGTGACTAACGGCGGAAGAGTTCTTGGTGTTACTGCAACAGGCCCTGACCTTAAGACGGCAAGAGCCAATGCGTATAAGGCTACGGAATGGGTTTCATTTGAGAATAAGTATATGAGACATGACATCGGTAAGGCGATTGATGAGGCATAATAGGGAGCTGTCATTACAGCAATAATGGATATGACAGATAGCAGGTTATTTATGTGACATGAAGGGCGGAGTGTTCAACTCCGCCTTTTGTACAATATGGAGAAAAATATGGACAAAATCAATATCTTAGTCGCTGATGACGATGTTGAGATAGTATATATAATAAGAAAAATCCTTGCAGAGGAAGGTTTCAATGTGCTTGAGGCTTACAATGGTGAGGAAGCTCTTTCGCTCCTTTCATCCCAAAGCGTCCGGCTTGTGATACTTGACATTATGATGCCTAAGATGAACGGACTTCTTGCCACGATGAAGATAAGGGAGAAAAGCAATGTACCGATACTTATTCTGTCGGCAAAGGGGGAGGAGAGCGACAGGGTTATAGGTCTCACCACAGGGGCGGATGACTATCTTGTGAAGCCGTTTATGAGGGCAGAGCTTGTGGCACGGGTCAATTCGCTTTTAAGGCGCTATATGAGGCTTGGCTCCATAGCGGAGGTTAAGCCGGAATCGGTGTTAGCCTACCATGAGCTTGAGCTTGACACAGAGGCAAAGCGCTTCAGCGTGCGGGGAAGTGAGGTGAAGCTTACACCTACTGAGCTTAAGATTGTGACACTTCTTATGAAAAATCCGGGCAGGATTTTTAACGCGAAGGAGATATATGAGCGGGTGTGGGACAGTGACGCTTACGCGGCTGAAAATACGGTAATGATTCATATAAGCCGCATAAGAAGCAAGATTGAGATTAACCCGGCGAAGCCGGAATACATAAAGGTGGTGTGGGGAATTGGCTATAAGCTTGAGAGAGAATAAGACAGCAGGCAGAGCTTTGCTAATTGCCGCGGCGGTGTTTCTTACCGGAGCGGTATATTTTCTCACGGCGTTTTGTGAGTGGGAGCAGGTGAGCTTTAACTGGAGCTATGATTATGGGTACTGCCTGCCGGTGGGGCTTGGTTTTATAGTCCTTTTTATTCTAAGCTTCACGCTTGCGGGCAGCCTTTTTAAACATGCGAAAAGCAGTATGATGATGGAATTCAGAGCCCTGATTATGGCTCTGTCACTGATGACGGTCTTGTTGTGGATATACATTTATTACAACTGTGCCGGAGGATGGTATCATATTGATTTTATCAATGTAAATATAGAATTGAATCTTAAAAGAAGATTTGCCATGTATATGCTGTGGTTTCTGTGCATGCCGGCGGTTTATGTACTGCTTCTTATGCTGCAGGGATTTGCTGCACAGATACGCGAGGGTGTACTGTTAAAGAGCAGCCTTGTCTATAGGATTGCACATAAGCGAGGCAGGACAGAGAACATGAGAAGCATGGCGTGGTTATATATGCTTATCGCCTTTGAATGTATGTTGCCGCTGGCACCGGTGCTTCTTGGAATAGGGATAGGGCTTATATATATGGTAGATTACAAGCTTGCACCACTTATGATATGCCTGCTTGTCCTGTTTTACTTCGCCGCCTTTATGACAGCGTATTATCTGCTGATTAACGGAAAACAGTCCATGGTAAGAAACGCCGACAATGCAATGCGGGATGCGGTCGAGCGGGCGGTTGCGGGAGAGAAGCTCAAGGTGGAGCTCATCACCAATGTGTCGCATGACCTCAGAACTCCGATGACTTCGATAGTGGGCTATGGTGAGATGCTTGAGGGCATGGAGCTTTCGGACGAGGCAGATGAGTGCGTAAGGAAATTAAACCACAAATCGCGGTATCTTTTGTCGATGCTTGAGGATGTGTTTGATATGTCAAAGATGGCGACCGGGAACGCGGCGCTCAATATGGAGGAGCTCAACCTTGTGATGCTCTTAAACCAGACCATAGCAGAGTGCGATGACAGGCTTGAGAAGTCGGGAAGAAAATTATGTGTGGATATCGACAGCGACAGTGTGCTTGTGAGGACGGATGGGAGCAGAATACACAGGGTATTTTCCAATCTCCTTGACAACGCGGTTAAATATTCGCTTGCCGGAACCAGAATATTTGTCACAATGAAAACGTATGATGACAGAGTCTCTGTAGAAATTATGAACACTTCGTCATACGAGATGAATTTTACGCCAGAGAGGATAACACAGAGGTTCGTGCGCGGAAACAGCGAGCGCACAGGCGAGGGGAGCGGAATAGGACTTGCCATCGCAAAGACATACACTGAGGGTGTGGGTGGCAGCTTTGACATAAGGCTGAAGGGCGATTCCTTCAGCGCGGTTGTGACCCTCCCGCTAGAGCATTAGGGCATATTAGCACTTGAAAGAAAACTGAAAGATTTTCTAATAATTGGGGAAGATATCATGGTAAATTTTTTATTCTCATTTTTACTGCCTTTTCTGGTGGTCATAGCCGGGCTTGCGTTGAGAGGAGCGATGCCGTTCGGCAATGGAAGTCTTTTGGCGATAGATGCGTGGGGACAGTATTATCCCATGCTGTGCGCGATGAAGGAGGCAATAAAGAGCGGGGAGCTGTTCTGGTCCGGCAAAGGGCTGATGGGCTTTAACCTGTGGGCGCAGAATGCGTATTACACCAACAGCGTATTGTGGCTGCCGCTATATCTGCTTCCGGACAAGCTGATGATTGCCAGTATAAATATATTAGCTGCAATCAGAATAGGGCTTGCAGGGCTCACCTGTTCAATATATCTGTCAGGATGTACCGCTAAAAAGAAACCGCGCGGCGTGGATATGAAGCTGCCGGTGTTCTCAGCAGCCTACGCGCTGTCGGCGTACACGCTGGCTTTCATCAACCAGTTTATGTGGATGGACGCGGTGATATGTCTGCCGCTTGTCATAAAGGGGATTGATAACATACGCTCAAAAAGGGGCGGAATACTCTATATTGCCGCGCTCTCATACACAATCATATCCAATTTTTACATCGGCTATATGGTATGTCTGTTTTCCGTGGTGTACTTTGCCGGCTGCGTCATCGGTGATAGAATGTCATTGGGACAGTTGTGGGAAAAAATATGGAGATTCCTGCTCTATTCGCTGATTGCCGGGGCGGTGAGTGCTGTGTACACATTGCCGGCTTACTATGCGATTAGAAATACGGCAGCTTCGGGGGCGGACTTTGGCGGCAAAATAGAGTTATACCATCCGGTTACGGAGGTGCTGGCGGGCTTTCTGCCGTTTCGCGAGATTTCCCTTGTGTATGGCGTTCCGAACATATACTGCGGGGCTGTGTGTATTGCGTTGTGCATATTATCTTTTTTTATACAGAAAAATATAAGAAAAAGAATCTGCATTATTTCAGGCTGCATTTTCTTCTATTTATCACTCAACTGTAATATTCTTGATTATGTGTGGCACGGCTTTCACTATCCGAACCAGCTTCCGGGAAGGTGGAGCTTCTGCCTGATTTTTCTTATTGTTAAGCAGGCGTATGTCTGCTGTGGTGAGCTTGAAAAATTGTGCAGGGAAAAGAATGAGTCGCGGGCTGTGAAAAAGCAGCAGAAGCCCGCGCGTGCCGGACATCGCCCGCACAGCCGATTTTCGTGGTGCGGTGTTATCGTTCTGCTTCTTTTTATAGAGGTGACTGCCAATGCGGTATATACTTTTTACAGCCAGATACGCATGGTCGATGGCAATGAGTATTATCAGACAATGGAGAAATATGAGAAGGTGGCTGGGGATATCAAAGCGGAGGATGGCTCCGCTTTTTACAGGACGGAGCTTGAGACGCCGTGGAATTTCAATCCGGGACAGCTATGCGGTTACAATGGGATATCCTACTATTCGTCAACGATGAGCAAGACGGCTTACGATTTTTTCGTGAATATGGGAATGTCCGTCTACGCTAAGAATCTCAGCACGCGGTACGATAAGAGCTGTGCGGCGGATGCTTTTCTTGGAGTTAAATACAGGATAAATAATGGTAAAGACGGAGCAGGTTATACGAAAAACGAGGCGGCTCTTCCGGTTGGTTACAGCATAAAAGCGGAGAGCTGTGAGGAATTTGTAAAGCTTTTAAACGATAAGAGCGCAGACTACGGAACGGTCAAGAACTTTATAGATGAGAATGTGATTGGAGAAATGAGCGATATATCTGTTGGAACCGGCTGGCATGGTCTTGCGGGCAAAAATGAGTATATATCGGGGAATATAATGACAAGGAGCGGCATACTTGTCATATCACTGCCATATAATGAGGGCTGGAGCATATATATTGACGGTGTAAAGCAGAGGACGGAAAGCCTTGCCGGATATATGATTATGACAAATATAGAAAACGGTATTCACCATATCGAAATGAAGCACAGGACAAAGGGACTTGGAGTGGGAGCAGTCATAAGTATTCTGGCAATTGCGGGAGTAGGTGTATATTACCGCAGGAGAAATTGATTTAGCGTAATTTCATAAGATTCAGATGTCAAAACATGTTATATAAACCTAGCTGTGTATAACGTATTATGTTTATGCATATCACGACCTTTGGGAGAAGCTTAGATGTTCTTAGAACTCTGTACAGTACTTAGCCAAAAGCAGCACGGATGCTGCTTTAGAAGCAATGCATACAAGGATGTATGC
>OGFG01001308.1_pt1 | contig 25505 bp, 24 predicted proteins | sample 1570761 | NCBI WGS metagenome assembly OGFG01 (sample SAMEA2581938, study PRJEB24529) | metagenome | biome: Human gut stool | place: China | collected 2011 | reverse complement strand
CTTAGTGCTCTACACACTTGAAGCGGGGGATTGCTTATTCTGCGTTCAATTTTCAGGCGGCACTGTGAAGTAGTTTTTAGGTGATGCGCTGGTAAGTAATGAGAAAGGTGACAGTGATGAAGAGATATCTTAAATATATTATGTTGTTGGGTGTATGTATATTTGCACTTGCAGGATGTGCTAAGAAGGCAGATGCACAGCCGGAGAGCACGGAGATTGTGACAGCGGAAGTAGAAGTTAAGAGTGGGACTACGATAAATGATGGCGTTCTTCTTGTAGGAATATCGTCAAGTCCATATATTGCAGAGGATGAAAACGGAAAGGTTGAAGGCTTTGAGATTGATCTTGCCAATGCGATAGGAGAGCTTACTCTATTGGATGTCAAATTCGTGAAGATGAAGTATAGCGGAATATATGCGGAGCTTGACACAAGCGCATTTGACTGTGTGATAAGCGGAGTGGCTATATCTGATAATGTCGATAACGTATATGATTTTTCGGTACCATATTATACGGATGACAATGGAAATAATTTAGGTGCAGTTGTAAAATCCGGAAACAATAAGCTTCTTAATGTTCTCAACAAATCAATAGCTGTTCTTAAAAATAACGGCAAAATGGATGAGCTGAGCGAGAAGTGGTTCCCTGTAGAGGAGACATCATCGGAAGAATGATAAAATAGCTGTTCAGTGTTAAATAATATTCGGATAAGTGAATGCATTAGATAACATCGATTGCATAATAAGAATATTACTCATACAGCCACAAATATTTTGCAAAAAGTACTTGCATTCGCAGTCGAATAGTGATATATTAAGCAAGCTCTGTTTTGATACAGAGCTTGCACTATTTATCCGAGTGTTCGTAACCATCCACTCGTAAAACAAAACTAAGGAGATTAAAAATGAACAGAAAAGTATTATTTATCACGCAGGCAGCAGTAATAGCAGCTCTTTATGTTGTACTTACACAATTAGCAGCGCTTCTTGGCTTATCAAGCGGTGCAATTCAGGTAAGATTTTCGGAGGCGCTTACTATACTGCCTTATTTTATTCCGTCCGCTATACCGGGTGTCACGATAGGCTGTTTCTTAGCTAATATACTCACAGCGGGAGCAGCGCTTGATATTGTATTCGGAACAATAGCTACACTTATCGGATGTGTAGGTTCGTATCTTTTGAGAAAGCACAAGTGGCTCGTTCCGCTTCCGCCGATTATTGCCAATATGCTCATAGTGCCTTGGGTGCTTCAGACAGCATATGGCGTGACGGACGCATACTGGTATCTCATGCTTACGGTTGGCGCAGGAGAGGTAATATCCTGTTATATATTCGGAATGCTTCTTTTATTTGCTCTTGATAAGCATAAGAAAGTGATATTCCGTTAGTGGGACATAGGGGTCTGACACCACTGTCCCAAGAAAATCTGGGACAGTGGTGTCAGACCCCTATGTCCTAGATGAAAACAAAATCCCGGTTTCAATGCATAGCTTTGGCATGAAACCGGGATTTTGTTTTATGAAATGAGTTTAGGAAAAGGTATTACTTCGTCCATAAATGGAACATGCGGGCCGATGGTTTTTTCCATATATACCATATCATACCAGCTGCCAAATTTGTAACCGCACTCATGAAGGTGGGCGCAGATTTTAAAGCCCATATGCTCATGGAAGTGTACGCTTGCCTGTGTCAGATATTCATCCTCGAACTCAGTGTATGCCACACATGCGTAGAGATTTAGAATGTGCTGCTCCCTTAAAAGCTGTTCCATGATGCCGTACAGTTCACGTCCTATTCCCATGCCGTGGCAGTCATTTGAAAGATATATGGATAGCTCAGCACACCATGAATATGCTGCGCGCGGATGAAATGCGTGTGCATATGCGTAGCCGCTTATTCTGCCATTGATGAGAACTGCTATATATGGAAATTTTGTGAGTACATCTTCTATGCGGGATGCGAATTCTTCAACGCTTGGAACATCGTATTCATATGTTACCGCAGTATTTTTGACATATGGTTCATATATTTTTAGAAGCTCTGATGCATCAGATGTGTCGGCTAAACGATAAGTTACATTCGGAATTGCTGATTTGAAAAGGGAATTAAGCTCGTTTTTGTCCATAATTATTGTCCTTCTTTGATAGCTGTAAGATAAAATTGATTGAATTATAGCACTATATATTAAAGTTGTAAATTATGAATCAGCGTATACATATGCCTTTTGGGATTTATTTTATAAAATAAAAGAGAAAAACACTTACCCTGGGTGATGGGGTTTTCTCTTTTGCGGGTACCGGGTTTAGGTCAGTTACCTGATGAGGTGCGAAGCATCGGTTTTATACGAGCAGACAGCGAAGCGGATTGCGAATATTATTGACACAAGATAGATTAAGCCGACTTTCTCTTGCGTATATATCAACTGCGGATGTATAATATGCATATTCGGAATGTAAAAAAATGTTCCGTGTAAAAATGTATTGGGAAAACAAGGAGGATTACTATGCTGCAAAGCAAAAATTATCATTTTTGGTTCTGTACAGGTTCACAGGATTTATATGGCGATGAGTGTCTTAGAAAGGTTGCCGAGCATTCAGCGAAGATTGTTGAAGGGCTTAATGCGTCAGGCATACTTCCATATGAAGTGGTCTTAAAGCCAACACTTATCAGTCAGGCTTCAATAAGAAAGACCTTAAATGATGCTAATAATGATGAGTTATGTGCGGGTGTAATTACATGGATGCATACATTTTCACCGGCAAAGATGTGGATTATAGGACTTCAGGAGTACAAAAAGCCGCTCTGCCATCTTCACACCCAGTTCAATGAGGAGATTCCTTATGACACAATAGATATGGATTTTATGAATGAGAACCAGTCGGCGCATGGCGACAGAGAGTATGGTCATATCGTAAGCAGAATGGGAATAGAGAGAAAGATTATAGTCGGTCATTGGGCTAATCAGAATGTCATCAGGCAGCTTGCTTCGTGGATGAGAACTGCGGTAGGTGTTATGGAGTCAAGCCATATAAGAGTATGCCGTCTGGGTGATAACATGAATAATGTTGCTGTGACAGAGGGAGATAAGGTTGAAGCTCAGATTAAGTTCGGCTGGGAGATTGACCACTATAATGTCAATGATGCTGTTGAGTATGTGAATGCGGTTGCAAAGGGCGATGTGGAAGCTCTTGTTGATGAATACTATTCCAAATACAATATTCTCTTAGAGGGAAGAGATGCTGAAGATTTCAGGCAGAAGGTTGCTGTTCAGGCTCAGATTGAGCTTGGTCTTGAGAAGTTTTTGACAGACGGAGATTATCATGCAGTAGTAACACATTTTGGCATGCTCGGCGGATTAAAGCAGCTTCCGGGACTTGCAATACAGAGACTTATGGAAAAGGGCTACGGCTTTGGTGCGGAGGGCGACTGGAAAACTGCAGCCATGGTAAGGCTCATGAAGATAATGACACAGGGAATCAAGGATGCAAAGGGAACCTCTTTTCTTGAAGACTATACATATAATCTTGTCCCGGGCAAGGAAGGAATACTTGAGGCGCATATGCTTGAGGTATGTCCTACTATAGCAGATGGTGATATTTCTATAAAGGTTCAGCCTCTCACGATGGGCAATCGTGAGGATCCTGCCAGACTTGTATTTACATCAAAGGAGGGAACAGGTATTGCAGCATCACTTGTTGACCTTGGAAATCGATTCAGACTCATCATCAATGCAGTAGACTGCAAGCATGTTGAGAAGCCGATGCCAAAGCTTCCTGTTGCAACGAATTTCTGGACACCACAGCCTAATCTTGAGGTTGGTGCGGCTGCATGGATTATGGCTGGCGGAGCACATCACACAGCATTCAGCTATGATCTTAGCGTGACACAGATGGCAGACTGGGCAGATGCTATGGGAATTGAGAGTGTTGTGATTGATAACAATACCAACCTTCGCAATTTCAAGAATGAACTTAGATGGAATTCAATGTATTTTAGATAAGAGCCAGAATGATATATAAGCTGGAACATGAATAATGACCAATGACATAAGCCTTGAAAAATGCATAATGTCATTGGTCATATAAATTTAAGGGTGCGAAGCATTCCGCATGGCAAAGATAAACGCCGGGAAATAGATAATTAAAAGGAAAATATTATGGTAAGAATATTGTTGGTTGAGGATGATGAGACGATAGTAAGAACATTGAAGGATTTTCTTCAGACGGAAGGCTTCATTGTAGAGAGCACAGACGGACAGAAAAAGGCATTGGAAATGCTTGAAGTGTCCGATTATGATATGGCACTGCTTGATGTGTCATTAGGGGATGGAAACGGATTTTCGTTATGTTCGGCAATCAAGAAAAATAAGCAGCTCCCGGTTATTTTTCTGACTGCATCAGGAGATGAATTCAGTGTCGTGACAGGGCTTGATCTTGGAGCGGATGATTATATTGCAAAGCCGTTCAGACCAAGAGAGCTTGTGTCGAGGATTAACAGTGTGCTTAGAAGATGCGGAAAGAGCCAGAAGCTTTTTGATATAGATAATATAAGAGTTGACCTTGATAAAGGAGTGGTCTATAAGAATGGGCAGGATTTGTTCCTGTCGGCACTCGAATACAGACTTCTGCTTGCATTTATAAACAGTGATGGCAGGCTTTTGACAAGGAGCAGATTGTTAGAAGAAATATGGGATGTCGCAGGAGATTTTGTGAATGATAACACGCTTACAGTGTATATAAAAAGACTGCGCGATAAGATTGAGGATAATCCGGCAGAGCCTAAGATTATAGTTACTGTAAGAGGCATGGGATATAAGCTGGGAAAATAGTTGAGGTGATGTCAGGGGAAAATGCCGGTGATGAGTGGGAGGAAGATGACGTGTTAAAAAACAGAGAGATACGAAGACATATTATAATTACAGTTATTATCACGATTATAATATGCCTGATGGCATATTTATTCAATATACCGTCTGTCGCAGCAGTGATAATTACTATGCTTCTGTTGTCAGGTCTATGGTTGGCGGATATGATGGTAAGATATAGACATATGGCAGGAATGGCTCATGATATAGACCTAATACTTCATGGAAACGAAAGTAATATGCTTTCGGAATATGAGGAAGGCGATATAAGCATATTGAGAAACGAGATATCCAAGATGACTATAATGCTAAGACAGCAGGCGGAGCAGCTTGGCGGTGAGAAAGCTAAGCTTGCGGATTCGCTTGCGGATATTTCGCATCAGATAAGAACGCCGCTCACGTCACTTAATCTTATGTTAGAAGCATTGAAAAATGAGCAGGACGAAGAGAAGAGATTAAGGCTGGTTTTTGATATGAGAAAGCAGCTTGAGCGGATTGATGGACTTATAGTTTCTCTTTTGCAGCTTGCCAAGATGGATGCGGGCGCTATAACGCTTAAAAAAGGACAGGTAAATCTGAACGAGCTGGTCTGTGCATCACTGCAGCCGCTTGAGATTATGCTTGAACTTAAGAAGATAGCTGTTAATATAGATGTGAGCGGAAGCTTTGTGGGCGATAAGGAGTGGAGCCGTGAAGCGCTTACCAATATTCTTAAGAACTGTATGGAGCATACAAAGGAAGACGGTTCAATAAGAATAACAGGCTGCGACAATGCAGTACATACAGAGCTTGTGATTGAGGATACAGGTTGTGGTATTGCAGATGATGACCTTCCTCATATATTCGAGCGATTTTATAAAGGAAGCAACAGTAAGAATGACAGTTATGGAATAGGTCTTGCACTTGCAAGGGCTATAATTGCAGGGCAGAATGGAACGATTAAGGCTGAAAATGTCAAGGGTACAGATGGAAATACATGTGGAGCCAGATTTATAATCAGATTCTATAAAGGGATAGTGTAAAAGCATGGAATTATATAATTGCAGCTTTGTGACAGATTTGTAATAATACAGTCACGAAGCTGTAATTTTTTTGATATATATTATAATTATTCAGAACGCCTTAGAATCAGCAAGGCGGATGCGTATAAGCTATATAAGGCAGCTTTGCTGATTTTTAAGAGACTCGAATAGAGAAGTATCAGTATTGATGAAAAAATATAATGGTTAAGGAGCAGACAGATGGAAATTTTAAGGGTGGAGAATTTAAGAAAGGAATACGGCAGGGGAGAAGCGCGTGTGAATGCGCTTGACGGCATTTCTTTTTCGGTGGAAAAGGGTGAGTTTGTGGCGATAATAGGACCTTCCGGGTCAGGAAAATCAACACTTCTTCATATTCTCGGAGGCGTTGACAGACCGACAGCCGGAAAAGTATTTGTAAACGGAGAGGATGTATATAGGAGAAATGAAGAGCAGCTTGCGATATTCAGAAGGCGTGAGGTTGGTCTTATATATCAGTTCTATAACCTCATCCCGGTGCTTGATGTTGTGGAGAATATGACACTTCCGGTGCTGATGGACGGAAGAAAAGTCAATGATGAGAGATTAAATGAGCTGTTAGAGGTGCTTAAGTTAGCCAATAGAAAGCATCATCTTCCGAATGAGCTGTCAGGCGGACAGCAGCAGAGAGTGTCGATAGGCAGAGCGCTTATGAATGCACCGTCAGTGATGCTTGCGGATGAACCTACAGGAAACTTAGACTCAAAGAACAGTCAGGAGATTGTTGAACTTTTAAAGGTGTCTAATAAGAAGTATGAACAGACACTTATAATAATCACGCATGATGAGAATATTGCACTTCAGGCGGACAGGATCATTGCAATCGAGGACGGAAAAATTACAAGGGATGAACGTACAAGAGGTTAGCTGATATATCATAGCATTGTGAGGATATATTTATCAAAAAAGAAGTGCGATGAAATTAAAAATGGAGAATGATATGAATATATTTAATAAAGTCACAATAAAGAGCATGAAGAAAAATCCTGTGAGGACGCTCGTAACTATCATAGGAATTATAATATCGACTGCCATGTTTACAGCAGTTACGACACTTGTGAGCAGCCTGTATTCCTTTGTCTACAGGACACAGGTGTATGACACAGGTAAATGGCATGTCGGTGGTGTATATAGCGAGTATGATGAATATGCAAGCTGGCTTGTTGATGACAGAGTGGAAGCTGTTGCTGCTGCAAAGGTGCTCGGATACGCATTATGCGGTTCAACCAATGAATATAAGCCATATATATATGTTGAAAGTGTGAATGATGAGTTTTATGAGCTTATGCCTGTGCATGTGACTTATGGGAGGCAGCCTGAAAAATCCGGTGAGCTTATGCTTCCGGATCACCTTTTAGAAAATGGAAATGTAAAATATAATCTCGGTGATACGATTACATTGCAGCTTGGAAAAAGATGCAGTGTCGATGAAAATGGAAATGTTCAGATGCAGTATGAGCTTTCACAGAATAATCCGTTCAGCGATGAGGAGAAGCTTGTGCCTGAACGGACGATAGAATATACAGTTGTAGGCTTTTATGAAAGACCTGATTTTGAAAACTACAGCGCACCGGGTTATACTGCAATTACATGCGGTGAGACAATGGACGAAACAGGTGCAAGATATGATTACTATGTCAGGCTGCAAAATAAGTATTTGCATGATGTGTGGATTATGGACAATTATAGTGAAAATGGCAGCTTTGATACTTATAATAGCAGTATAATTGCGATGGAAGGATCAATTCTCTATGAAAATGTAGCCGCTGTATTCACGGTCATAGCGGGAATATTTGTGATTATAATTGTTGTAGCTTCGATATCAATGATATACAGTGCATTTTCGATATCGGTAGGAGAGAGAACGAAGCAGTTCGGGCTGCTGTCATCAGTCGGAGCAACAAGAAAACAGCTAAGACGAATGGTATTTGGCGAAGCATTTATGGTTTCGTTTATCGGAATACCGATAGGTGTTATATGCGGTATAGCCGGAATCGGCATCACACTTTATTTTGTGGGAAACAAATTTAACTATCTCCTTGCAAGCCCATATTCCGTTGATTTGGTGATAAACGGATATGCAATTTTGATAGCCGCAGTGGTTGCACTTGTGACTGTGCTTATCTCGGCGGTTATTCCGGCAGTCAGGGCAACACATGTCTCTGCGATTGATGCGATAAGGCAGCACAAGGATATCAGAATGAGAAGAACAAGGTGGCATGCAGGAAGAAAATACCCTGTCACAAAGAAGCTTTTCGGCATGCCGGGGATGCTTGCAAGGCGGTATTTCTCAAGAAGCAGGAAGAAGTACAGAGTCACAATTTTCTCGCTTTCAATAAGCATTATACTTTTTATAGTGACAAGCTCATATTGCGATTATCTTAAAGGCTATGTAAGTGTGAATATAGAAGAACAGAACTATGAATTAAGATATATGGCACATGAGGAGGATGAAGCTTCGCTTAAAAAGATAAAAGAAGTAATACAAGGCTCTGATGGTGTTATGGAGACTTCATATATGTCATGGAATTATGATTATAGCATTGTATGCAATGATGAGGAGCTGAGTGACAGCTACAGGGAATATCAGAAAAAGCTTTCAGAGCTGATATTGGAACGAAGTGAGGTTACATCAGGACAAAGTGAAGTTTATCATATCGGGAATGATACTTATACTGTGAAGGAAGACATACTTATCGTATTTATGGATGATGAACTGTATTCTAAAAATCTTAAGGAACTAAAAATTACGGGGAAAAATTTCGAGGATTTAGAAAACGCTCCGGGAATACTTAAGAATACATGCTCTGAGGTAAGATTTATTTATAACAGTGAAAGTGGAAAATACGAGAGATACAATCTTGGATATAAGCTTATGAGGGAGGACATAGATAGTCTGAATCTGTCAGTATACATGGAGGATAAGACGATACAGCTTCCGGTAGGTGCTGTGGTGGATGATATACCATATTCATATATCGATAATCAGCTGGCTGTGTTAGTTTTTCCATTCAGTTCTAAATATAATACAGGCGAATTAAATTCCGGTACGCAGTTCTTTTTTGTAAAGCAGGCAGGTGGAAAACATGAAGATATGGTTGACAGCATCACGGAAAATTTGAAAAGAGAGGGCTTAAGGACGGATGACGATTTCTTTTATGATCCATTAAAGAATATCAATCAGCAGAAGAATATGCTTATACTTATAAATGTATTTTCTTATGGATTTATAACATTGATGGCACTTATATGCATCGGAAATGTATTTAATACTATATCGACTAATGTTGCACTAAGAAGAAGGGACTTCGCAATGCTTAGAAGTGTCGGGCTTGCGTACAACGGAATCAAAAGGATGATGATATATGAGTGCCTGCTGTATGGAGTGCGTTCCATAGTATTTGCTGCTCCTGTCTCGATATATCTATCATATTTGATATATGAGGTTTATGGCGGTTCTGGTGAGTTTGCATTTAACTTTTTTATTCCATGGTATGCCATTGTGATATCGTTTGTCGGAGTGTTCGCTGTAGTGGGAGCATCAATGGCATATTCGATATCGAAAATAAGGGAGGATAATCTTATCGATGAGCTTAAGGAGGAGAATGATTAATTTTAGATGTACTATGGTGTTTTTATTAGAGAATATAAAACTATAAATGAATCATTAACAGAATATGTAAAGTGACTTGAATAAAAAAATAAACGGTGATAAAATGGTACTAAAAAATAGGATTATATTTGTGGCATATATGTGTCATTATATAGTCCTATTTATGTTTCAAGACATATGAAGAAAAGAGGATGTAGCATGAGTATTGAAAAACAGAACCGGATGCAGGATGGAACAAAAAGTACCATGGGACAGGCAGCGATGCTTAAGAAGATTGTGAGGGATATATATCGTATTGTATGTATTGGAATTGCATTTTTATTGGCTTTTATTGTGATGAATCTGTTTCTTAATTCAGTTTCAAAGAAGCAGGTTGAAAATACAATGTATCTTGACCAGTATAGAATAGGTTCTAAGACATTGACTTTTGCAGTCCAGTCTTATGCAGTTACAGGTGATATTAAGTACTACAACAGTTATATGAAAGAGCTCAATGAGGATAAGAACAGGGATATTGCATGGGATGGTCTGAAGGCTAACGGACTTAGAGACAATGAATGGGCTGAGTTAGAGCATATTGCGGAGATGTCTAATGGACTCGTACCTCTTGAAGAGGAAGCAATGGAGCTTGCAGCGGCAGGCGACACAGATGGAGCTGTTGCGCTTGTGTTTGGAGATACATATGAGAAGACGGTGCAGGAAATCACAGCAGCTACAGATACCTGCATAAATGATATACAGGTGCGTATGGCACGCAGCAAGCGTAAGCTTACTATAGGCATGTATATGACGATGTCGATTTTTTTACTTTCATTTGCAACTATTGTAAGAAAGATTGCTACAGCAATGAAGTTTGCAAGGGAAGAGCTCTTAGTTCCTATCGTGAAAGTATCAGAGCAGATGGAGGAGTTAGCGCAGGGACATTTTGTAAATAAGATGGATTTACAGCTGGACGCAACAGAAGTCGGAACAATGGTTGGTGCAATCCTTTTTATGAATGATAATTTTACTAAGATGATTGGAGAGATATCCGCTGTTCTTGGCAAGATAGCTGACGGCAATTATAAGGTAGAGCTGACGGAGAATTATGTAGGTGAATTTGTGGAAATCAAGAATTCACTCTATAAAATTATCGACAGCATGAAAGAAACATTGAGCAGTATTCAGAGTGCTGCAAATCAGATTGATGCAGGTTCTGAGCAGCTTGCACAGGCAGCAACAGATCTTGCACAGGGCTGTACAGACCAGGCAATGAAGGTTTCTGATGTTTCAGGCATGATTGATGCTATGTCAAAGAGCATGGAAGAGCATTCAAATAAAGCAAAAAATACAGCGCAGATTTCTGTGGATGCCGGTAAGCTTCTTGGCGAAAGCGATGCTAAGATGCAGGAGCTTAAGGATGCGATAGGAGAGATAAGCAGACGTTCCGAAGAAATCAGAAGCATTATCGTAACTATCGAGGATATTGCGAGCCAGACTAACCTCTTATCACTCAATGCATCAATAGAGGCTGCCCGTGCCGGTGATGCAGGAAGAGGTTTTGCAGTTGTCGCTGAGCAGGTAAAGAACCTTGCTGAGCAGTCTACACAGGCAGCAGGTGAGACAACCAAGCTTATTGAAGATACTGTGAATGCCGTTGATAAAGGAATTGCAATAGCTGATGAAGCAGTGATAAATATGAGCAGGGTTATGGATGGCGCAAAAGAAGCAACCAATATGATGAGCGATATAGCCGATGCGCTTAGGAGTGAATCTGAGAATATCCAGAAGATAGACACCGATATTGCCAGTGTATCAGAAATAGTTAATAACAATTCTGCAGCATCACAGGAGACAGCGGCGATAAGTGAGGAGCAGTCTTCACAGGTGCAGGTGATGGTACAGATTATGAGTAAGTTTGAGATATAATTGAGCTTCGCAATTATTTAAGCTGATTCGGGTGCCAAAACATGCTGATTTTGTTTTGGCTTGACAGTGAGCAGAGTCCTAAGAACAACTAAGCTTCTCTAAAAGTCGTGATATGTATAAATATAACATGTTATACACGATTAAGTTTATAAGGTATGTTCTGCCCAAAAAATATAATATGCATTTTAAGATAAAGGGGAAAATATATGATATCTGTAGTGAAGTTGGATGATGTTATTAAAAACATGGGCAAGCGCACCGGCTATGAGCTTATCGGTGAGAAGGACGGCTGTGTCAATGGCTGCCGGTGTGGAGTGTCAGTATACACGCATACCGAATATGATATTGAGCATGCGGGAGCGCATGAGGACCAGGAGGGATTTTTCGTTCTTGAGGGGCATGGAAGAGCACTTGTAGGAGATGATGAGGTTGTATTAGAGCCGGGAGTGTGCTTCGTAATTCCGGCAGGAGTGAAGCATTGCATGAAGCGGGAGCAGGGCTGTGAGTTCTGTAAAGTGTTCTGGTTTCATTCAGCTGTGTAGGAAGGTTAACAGTGTACACAGGCTGAATTGTGAGACAGATTTGGTGTCTTTGATGGCGGAAAACAGGAACTCTACCATTGGTCGGTTGTGAAAAAAGCATAATTATTATATATTTGATGCAGGCAGAAGCAGTAGGATAATAGTATTGCATATAACAATTCTTATGTCCGGCTGTTTACGCCTGCATTATAAAAAATCGAGATGTGAAGCAGCGATTTTATATAAGCAGGAAGATAAAGCGGATTGCGGATACGATTGACTATATATCGCAATGACATAAGCAGGGGAGTATGCTGATAGTAAGCAGCAATATAATAATATATGCTTAATGAGCTGCAATACATTGGAAAGAATAGAGGATGGATATGGAAAATAATAATTATGAAAATAATGACCGCAGCAATGCAGGTTGTGAAAACTATGAGATTGACAGGGCGGCGTTCGGTGCATTTGTTGCAGCGCAGCGAAAGGAAAAGGGCTATACGCAGAAGGAGCTGGCAGACAGACTTTTTGTGTCGGACAAGGCGGTAAGCAAGTGGGAGAGAGGCTTGAGCTTTCCTGATATATCGCTTCTGGTTCCGTTGTCACAGGCTCTTGATGTTACTGTGATGGAGCTGCTGCAGGGAAGGAAGCTTGAGGCTGAATGGAAGGATGACTTGAGGCTTGACCTTAGTGAGGTGGAGCAGCTTGTAAAAAGGGCGGTCATGTTTTCCGAGGAGACAAATGAGGAAAAAAAGCTTCGCAGGAAGAAGAACGGTCCTATATTTGCTAAGCTTCTGGCTGTATCAGTGGCAGAGGTTATTGTCTGTGCAGTGCTGTTGTTCTATATATTGGCAAATGAGAGAAATCCGCTGTATATCAACTGTATTACATGCTTTGGCACATTGGAGATACTTGGGATAGCGTTTGGAGTCCATATCTGGCTGTTTATGAAGGACAGACTTCCTTCATATTACGATGAAAACAGAATAAGTGAATATGCAGACGGGATGTTCAGGATGAGCATGCCGGGCTTGTACTTCAATAATAAGAACTGGAAGCCTATCACCGTAGTACTTAAGAAATGGAATGCGGCTGTGCTGGTGGGAGTTCCGCTTTGGTGTATATTTATGCTGCTTTTTATTAAAGAGTGGAGTGTGGCACTTACGTTTTCGCTGGTTGTGCTTGTAATATCTTTGTTCGGGCTGTTCGTTCCGGTGTATGTGGCTGGGAGAGAAAAAGGTGCATGATTTATCAATCACCAAGGTTTATAATTGAGTCGGATGTATATAGAATAGCAGAGCCGCCTATTGCAGCTCTGCTATTTTTGTAAGTGCGACATATATTGCGCTTATTCTGTACCAGGTCGGGTAGTCAACCACGCCCGTCTGAGGAAGATTGAATATTTTTTGGAACTGTCTTACAGCCTCCTGCGTGGCCTCGCCGTAGATTCCGTCCACGGCAACCTTAGGTATGTTGGTATAGGTGTTGGCGATGGTGTTAAGCTGCTCCTGAAGCTGGCGCACCTTCTCGCCGGAGGAGCCGATGGTCAGCTCATAGCCGGGGTAGGAGGCGGGGATACCGCTGATTTCCTCGGCTGTGTTGATGTAGGCGGAGCTTCCGTAGTAATAGCGCAGGATTTCTATGTCGCTGTAGCCGTCATCGCCCAGAGCCTTGCTTCCCCACTGGCTCATCGCATTAGGGCAGGATACGCGCTTGCCGTCGCAGTACTGTGTGAGTATTGGCTGTTTTACATTCGGGCGGGAGACATAGTTGGCAAATATTTCATCGACGATGCGGGATATGCTGTCAAAGATATTGCGCCCATATATCCACTTGTGGTCATACGCCGTTGAGGTGGTTATCGTAAAGTCATAGCCCTTGTTCCTGTACCACTCCGTGTATACACGGTTGAGAGTGAAGGACATTATTGCCGTGATGTTTGCACGGAGAGTGGCTTCAGGCCATGTCGAATAGATTTCACTGCTCGCTACGTTTTTTATATAGTCAGCATAGCGCACATAGTAGTCTGTTGCAGAGGAATCGGACGGGACACCGTCGTGGACAATGACGTACTCGGGAATGACAACACGGCTTAGCACGATTTCACCGGAGCTTCGTACCGGCTTTATCTCGTCCTCGGGAATTTTCGGAGGAAATATACCCCATAGTGTGTTTGCGGGGATATTAATTACACTTGCTGATGCGTTTGGAAGTACAGGATTAAGCCTTACAGGCTGGATGGACAGCTCACCTGAGAATATCTCAGAGCCTGATATAGTGGTAGGCTCATACCCCGGAGCCGTGATGATGAGATTATATTCGGAGTAAGGCTGGACATCTGATAATGGGTATTCACTGTAGCTTCGCGGCGGTGCGGCAAGGTCAATCTCCTCGGTCATGCCGTTGGAGTCGGTCGTGAGCTGCTCAAGCGTATCCTGCGGGTCGCCGACGTAGGATATGGACACGCTTGCACCGTCGATGGGGCGGTTGTTCACGCGGTCGGTCACGTCGACCATTAGCTGCCCTTCCTCCTCCTGTGCAAAATGAAAGCGTTCTTTTTTTATGAGCATGAAAACCTCTGTTATGAAAACATAATTTGTATCAGTATATGCAGAAAAAGGATAATATGTGAAAATTCAGTGCACGGACAAGGGGCAGGTTTTTCATTTTCTAATCAATTTTTTTCTTAATAATATTATAATTAATAAAAATGTTGACATTGGTGTCTGTCAAATTTAACATAATCTGTGGAAAAGACAAAAGTATACCGATAAACAGAAGGGACAGTCATGGCGCAGTAAAAAGCCGTTATGAAGCCATGACAGATTTGAAGTGATTTTATCGGAGTTATAATAAGCATTGGGTAATTGCGCAGTCTTTATTGGAAAATCAGGGTTTCGCAACTGCCTGTTAAGAAATGAGGGAACACGATTTGCAGGAAAAGATAATGATTGTCGATGATGAGGCGGCGATAGCGGATCTTGTGGAGGTCTATTTAAAAAATGAGGGTTATGACGTGTTTAAGTTCTACAGTGCAACAAAGGCTCTTGAATGCGTGCGGCATGAGGAGCTTTCACTTGCCATACTTGATGTGATGATGCCTGATATGGACGGTTTTACGCTTTGCAGACATATAAGGGAGGAGCATTTTTATCCCATAATTATGCTCACGGCGAAGGTTGAAGATATGGACAAGATAACAGGGCTTACACTGGGCGCTGATGATTACATAACTAAGCCGTTTAATCCATTGGAGCTTGTTGCGAGAGTCAAGACGCAGCTAAGGAGGTACACAAGGTACAACAACAGTACAGGAGTGGTTGAGAACAAGCAGACAGAGGAGTACGATATACGCAGCCTGCATATAGAAAAGGAGAGCCATCTGTGCACCTTTAACGGAAAGGAGTTATCGTTAACACCTATAGAGTTCTCAATTTTGTGGTATCTGTGTGAACGCCGCGGAAAGGTTGTGTCATCGGAGGAGCTGTTCGAGGCAGTGTGGGGTGAGAAGTATCTTGACAACAACAACACGGTTATGGCGCATATAGCCAGACTTCGCGAGAAGCTCAATGAGCCAGCAAGAAAGCCTAGGTTTGTAAAGACGGTCTGGGGGGTTGGATACAAGATTGAATAGCAATAACAATTACAATAAAAATAACAACAAGAATAAAAATAACGCTGATAATAACAATAAGAAAAGGCGTGCCATAAGAAGCCGTGTTTCGCGCACACTGGTATGGCAGTATTTTCTGGCACTTATTATATATACGGTTTTATATGTTGTGCTTGGTCTTGCCGGGATACAGCTTGCAATAAAAATATCGTGGCGGACTACTCCGCTGTACTATATCGGTATATTTGTGCAGGAATATTTCATGGCGTCCGTGGTTGGATTCTATGCAGCCGGAATAGTCATGCTGACGTACTATTTTATGAGCAAGCCGTTAAAGTATTTAGATGACATAATAGACGCCACCGGGCAGATGCTTGAGAACAAGGACGAGGTGATTGTGCTTCCAAAGGCGATGAGAAATGTTGAGGACGAGCTAAATATGCTTCGCGAGCAGTCGATAAAAAATGAACTGATTGCCAGAGCCGCAGAGCAGAGAAAAAATGACCTCATTGTGTATCTGGCGCATGACCTAAAGACACCACTCACAAGCGTCATAGGCTATCTTAATCTTCTGGTTGACGAACCGGACATATCCGCCGCAACGAGGGCGCGGTATACCGGGATTGCGCTTGAAAAGGCTGAGAGGCTAGAGGAGCTTATCAACGATTTCTTTGACATAACAAGGTTCAACCTTACAACGCTCACACTTGACATGGAGAACACGAACCTGTCGATGATGCTTGAGCAGATAGCATTTGAGTTCAGACCGCTGCTTGCGCAGAAGGAACTGGAGATTGTCACGGAGCTAGAAAGCAATGTAAATATCATGTGCGACAGGGATAAGCTTGAGAGAGTGTTCGACAATCTGCTAAGAAATGCCATAAACTATAGTTACAATGGCACGAAGATAATTCTTTCGATGAAGAGGGACAATGACAATGTGCGGATTGTAGTGAGCAATGTTGGAAAGACGATACTTCCAGAGAAGCTTGCGAGGATTTTTGAGCAGTTTTACAGGGTGGATTCGTCGCGTTCCACTTCCACGGGAGGCTCAGGACTGGGGCTTGCGATTGCCAAAGAGATTGTTGAGCTTCACGGCGGAACCATAGAGGCGGCGAGTGCGGACGAAAAGATAGTGTTCACTCTGACGCTTCCGTCATAAAATCGTAAGAATTTCATGGGAAAATCATAAGAAATTTAATAGCATTGCCGAATATATGGGGCGCTCTGTTCTGGTACATTTATTGTATCGGAGCGGGGCGCTTTTTTGTACGAAGCAAGATGTTCTAAGAACATCTAAGCTTCTCCCAAAAGTCGTGATATGCATAAATATAACACGTTGTACACAGTTAAGTTTACTAAGCATGTTTTGACATCGGAAGCTGATTAAAAAGCCCGTTTTAGAATATATGGAAATGAGGAAAGAGTATGGATAGGGAATCAGGTATTAAGAATGTGCTTGTGATATTCGGGGGATGTTCACCGGAGTATGGGGTGTCGCTGCAGTCGGCTGCGGCTGTGATAAGAAATATTGACAGGGATAAATATATGCCTGTGCTTGTCGGAATCACAAAGGCTGGTGACTGGTATTACTACGATGGTGATGTTCAGAATATAGAGAATGATTCATGGTGGAATGAGAGCTGTAGGAGGGCGGTCATATCACCGGACAGGAGCAGGCATGAGCTTGTTATCATAGCTAATTGTACAACAAGCTATATAAAAATAGACGCCGCTCTGCCGGTACTGCATGGCAAGAACGGTGAGGACGGTTCGGTGCAGGGATGTCTGTCGGTTGCAGGCATACCTGTTGCGGGCTGTGGAATACTTGCCTCCGCGCTGTGCATGGACAAGGACAGAGCGCACAGACTGGTTGGAGAGGCAGGAGTGAGAGTTCCGAAGGCGATGGTTGTGAACAGTGAAAATGCTATGGAAGCGGTTGCAAAGTTCGCCGATATTGTGGGCTTTCCTCTTTTTGTCAAGCCGGTGAAGGCGGGTTCATCCTTCGGAATAACCAAGGTCTGCAAGGACAGCGAGCTGTGCGCCGCTGTAAAGAAGGCTTTTGAGTACGATGACAGCGTGATTATAGAGGAAAATATAGATGGCTTCGAGGTTGGCTGTGCCGTGCTTGGAACGGACAAGCTGATTGTCGGAGAGGTTGATGAGATTGAGCTTTCAGAAGGATTCTTTGATTTTACCGAAAAATATACACTCAAGACATCGAAAATTCATGTGCCGGCGCGTGTGGACGGAGAGACCGCACAGAGGATAAAGGCTACAGCCCGGAAAATATATAGGGCGTTGGGATGTTCGGGCTTTGCGCGTGTAGATATGTTTCTCACAAATGAGGGTGAGATAGTCTTTAACGAGGTCAACACCATTCCGGGATTTACGGAGCACAGCAGGTATCCGGGGATGATGAGGGCTGCTGGAATTGAATTTAAAGAGGTAATTTACAGGATTCTGGGGCAGGTTTTGTAATTACCTAAGTACCTAATTGGTGATAAGGAGAGACAGTATATGAAGAGAGTGATTATGCCGATACAGCAGGCGAAGTGTGGCAGGCTGGTGCTTGTAAATGATAAGCATGGGTTAAATGGCGTGAGCGGGCGCTTTTTGGAGCTGGATGATATAGGTGCTTCGCCGTGGGGAGAGAGTGTGCTGCTTGAAAGTGAGGCTGCGGCTTGGCTAAACAAGCTTATGAAAGCGATTGATGGATGGAAATATATTGTGCCCGTGAGTGGATACCGTTCGCAGGCGCAGCAGCAGAAAATCTGGGATGACAGTGTGGTCGACAGCGGACTTGAATTTACCGAAAAATATGTGGCTGTTCCGGGGCACAGTGAACATCAGACCGGACTTGCCATAGACCTTGGACTTAGGCAGGATAAGGTCGACTTCATCCGCCCGGATTTTCCGTACACCGGGATATGCCAGACATTTCGCGATATGGCGGCAGACTATGGTTTCATAGAGCGTTATCCTGAGGGCAGGGAGGCAGTCACGCATATCGGGCATGAGCCGTGGCATTTCAGATATGTGGGAGTTGAGCATGCCAAGGCTATAACTGAGAGAAAAATAACTCTTGAGGAATATATCGAATGGCTCAGAAAAACTACCGGAAAAGAGGAAGGCTATGTCACAGAAGCAAAAAAGCGGAGGGCTTGATATATTCAGGATTATCGCGGCACTTCTTGTGATATCCATACACACATCGCCATTTTCGGGTATTAGTGAAAATCTTGATTTCTTTGTGACGCGGATTGTGGCGAGAGTTGCGGTGCCATTCTTTTTCATGGTTACAGGACAGTACATTCTGTCGGATTTCTACAATCAAAATAGGAAAAATAAACCAGATGCCTCAAAAATATGGAATTATATTAAAAAGCTTTTTTTTATGTATATAATTTCAATAATTATCTATATTCCGATTGGTATATATGCAGGACATTATATGGAACTTGACCTGCTTGGTGCGCTGAAAATGATCTTGTTTGACGGAACATTCTATCATCTGTGGTATTTTCCGGCGTGTATCATCGGGGTGCTGCTTGTGTATGGAATGAGCAGATGGCTTGACATAGGAATGGTGACGGCGATAGCGGTTGTGCTTTACATTGTGGGGCTTTTGGGTGACAGCTATTATGGGCTTACAGTCAGGGTTCCGGCACTCAATGTAATATACAATGCAATGTTCAGGGTGTTTTCTTATACGCGGAACGGATTTTTTTTCGCACCGGTATTTCTTGTGCTTGGAATCCGGTCGGAGGAATACAGTAAAAAAATATCCGGCGCCGGAAGGCTTGTTGGGTTGCTGTTGTCATTCATTTTAATGACGGTGGAGGGCTTTGCGCTTCACGTAAACGGTATGCAGAGGCATGACAGCATGTATGTTTTCCTCCCGGCTGTGATGATATTTCTGTATCAACTCTTGTTTGATATCAATATGGAGCCTAAAAAGCAGCTTCGCAGGCTTTCAACGTGGATATACATTCTTCACCCCGCGATTATTGTCATTTTGAGGGCGGCGGCAAAGCTGGTTCCTGCAGCGGCGCATGTGGTCGGCAACAGTCTGTTAAACTTCTTTGTGGTAAGTGCAGTGAGCGTATTCGCGGCATGGCTTGTCAATGTGGTGGTAAATAAATTTTGCAGGAACAGCGACGGACGCACTGCTTTGGAGAGCGAAGGATCTGCAAAGGACAGAGCATGGATTGAGCTTGATATGGAGGCGCTTAAAAACAATGTGACTTTTCTGAAAAATATGCTTCCGGCGGGCTGTGAGCTTATGCCGGCGGTCAAGGCACAGGCATACGGACACGGAGCTGTTATTATAACGAATCAGCTTGAAACTCTTGGAATAGATTCTTTCTGTGTCGCCTGCGTTGATGAGGCGGTTGAGCTTAGAAAAGCCGGGGTCAAGGGCATGCTGTTGGTTCTTGGATATACCCATCCGCGAGAGTGGGATTTATTGTCAAAATATGGAATCACGCAGACCATAGTGGATTTTGAGTATGCTGTGAGGCTGAATGATTATGGCATAAGGAATCACAGAAAATTTCATGTGCATGTAGGGGTGGATACGGGCATGCACAGACTTGGTGAGCGAAGCGAAAACATAGATGGTATATGCAGTATCATGGATATGAAAAATCTGAAGGTGGATGGGATTTTTACACATCTGTCTGCTGATGACTCCCTTAAAAAGAAGGATGTTGAATTCACATTAAAACAAGTGGATGAGTTCGAAAAACTGAAAAAGGAATTGACGGAGAGAGGTTACATCCTCCCGAAAACGCACATATCGGCAAGCTACGGAGTACTTAATTATCCTAAGCTTGGCGGCGATTATGCGCGGGTAGGTATCGCGCTGTACGGAGTGTTGAGTACCGCACAGGACGAGGAGACATGGAAGGATAAGCTGTTCCCGGTGCTCCAGTTAAAGGCAAGAGTATCATCAGTCAGGGAACTAAATAACGGTGAGTGCGCAGGTTATGGCATGGCTTTTACCGCCAGAAAGGACATGAAAATAGCGGCTCTGTCCATAGGCTACGCCGACGGTATTCCAAGAGAGCTTTCACAGGGCAGGGGCTATGTGCTCATAGCTGGAAAAAAGGCTCCGATAATCGGGAGGATATGCATGGATCAGACCATCGTTGATGTGAGCGATATTGCCGGTGTGAAATCTGGGGATATTGCGGTAATAATCGGCAGGTCGGGAGACGAATGTATCAATGCTTCACAGATTGCCGAAGAATCGGGGACGATAACTAATGAGATACTAAGCCGTATGGGAGCAAGATTAAAGAGGATGATAGCGGCAAAGCAGGGAGCATGAGTGCATAAGTTTCAAGTCTGATAGGCGCTCGGAAGTGGCATATTAAAAACTGATTATTTGAGGCAGTCTGTTTCAATAAAGGTGAAACAGACTGCTTTTTGAGTGCTACAAAAGCTTATTTTCCGGCGTATGCAATGCCATCTAACTGAAACTGCAAACCATTTTATATTTCAAAGTAAACTTTTGATTTAAGAGAATTCGTAATTGAGAAAGATAACGTTTCGCGATATAATACGGAAAGTGGCAGAGGGTATTATTCTCAATATTAAATCAGGGCTTGGCGTCTCACCGATTATTTCGGTTTCGTACAGCGTTTCTATGATTCTTGGTGTGAATTTTGGAAATATGACATTTGTTCTGTATACCGTATTTGTGCTTATTGAGGTGCTGATACATATAGCATTGAAGAAAGGGCAGGGAAAAGAGCTGCTTAGTATATTGGGAAAGGATTTATTATATATTGGAGTGGGAACGGTTCTATCCGTTATCGGCGTCGGACGTGTGATTGCCCTGTTTAACCATCTGTTTATGGGGAAGCTGACGAAGCTGGCAGGGATGTAAAAATATTTATATAAATATGTAATTTTCAATAAAAAAGTTTGTGCGTATTTAATTTATTATGTATAATTGAGAAAGATAGTACGCAAGATAATACGCAAGATAATATGTAAAAGTAAGGAGGCTTTTCCGGTACAGGACAGTCGGAAACGAAGATTATATGGAAAATTATGAACCGCCATTTACGATTACCAACAGTATTTTAGCTCATGTCGCTTCAATTTCAGAAAAGCTTGGACGCATTACATTGCTAAGTGATATGGAGACAAAACCGCACCTCAGAAAAAATAACCGCATTAAATCCATACATTCTTCATTAAAAATAGAAGCAAATTCTCTTTCGCTCAATCAGGTGAGAGATGTAATTAACGGCAAATTGGTTGTCGGCGAGCAGAAGGAAGTTCAGGAAGTGAAGAATGCGTATGCAGCCTATGAAAAAATATCTGAAATAAATCCATACAGTATCAAGGATTTAAAGTGTTTTCATGGAATTATGACAAAATACCTTGTGGAGGAATCAGGAGATTTTCGTGTTGGTCAGGAGGGCGTGTTTAACGGAGAACAATGTATTTTTATGGCACCGCCCGCGCAATTTGTTCCCCAGTTGATGGAAGAGCTTTTTAACTGGATGAAAAGGTCACAGCGGGAGGTTCATCCATTGATACTGAGTAGTGTGTTCCACTATGAATTTGTGTTTATCCATCCGTTTGCTGATGGGAACGGCAGGATGGCAAGGCTTTGGCATACAGCGATTTTGTCTAAATGGAAACCGATATTTGAGTACATTCCGTTAGAAAGCCAAATTGAAAAATTTCAGGAAGATTATTATGATGCGATTGCAAAATGTCATATGGCTGGCGAATCAACACTTTTTATCGAGTTTATGTTAGAGCAGATTGATAAGATTCTGGATGAATTTTCCATTCAGTTTAGCCGTAATAATGAACAACTTTCAGAGTATGTGAAAAAACTGCTTGAGATAATGGAGTATGATGTTCCGTACACAAGCAATTTGCTTATGGAAAAATTGAATTTGAAATCGAAAGAAGGATTTCGCAGGAATTATCTGCATCCGGCAATGGAAATGAATCTGATTCGGATGACGATTCCCGATAAACCGAACAGCAGAAATCAAAGATATGTAAAAATATGAATGGGGGAAATATATGAAAAACATCACAATCTACACACCTGCAAAGTACAACACGGACAAGTACACAAAGGTTAAGGACAACATTTATAAGACCTACGACAATTTCATGAAGCAGGATTCATTTGTGACTTCATTGTCTTTCGAACAGGAGCCGGAATACGGCGAGGGTGAAAGCTCAGCCGATATATCGCAGTATCCGCTTGAGGATATTCTGGACAGATATTATGTGGCTATTGAGGATTTTTACGGTGAAATCAATGACGGAAGCAGCAATGTATGTGCGTATGAATTTTCAGGCAGCAGCATTGATGATATCGAAAAGCTGTTAGGTATAGTGGGAAAGCATGTCTACAACAAGACCGTGGAAAATGATGGCGAGGCCTGCACGGTGCTGGAGATTGAATAGAACAGCGAATTAATTATTGAAAATTATTTTTATATAATGTTTGGAGAAAAAGATGGATGTCATTGAATTTTGGAGATATGTTCTTGAGCAGGATGCTGACAGGCTTCGGGAGTTTTTTTGTGAGGACGCGTATGTGAATTGGCATTGCACCAACGAACATTTCAATGTGAATGAATACATACGGGCAAATTGTGAATACCCGGGTGAGTGGACAGGAGAGCTGGAGAGAACGGAGAAAGCCGGAGACATGGTTGTCACGGTAGCTCATGTGTATCCGAAGGACAGAAGCTGGTCACTTCACGTCACATCATTTTTTAAGCTTGAGAATTCAAAAATAAAATCCATTGATGAGTATTGGGCGGAAGATGGGGAAGCTCCGGAATGGAGAAAAAATATGAATATTGGAAAGCCGATACTTTGATGCGGAGTACATAGTTGAGCTTAAAAGAGAACCCGCAGACGGGGAAGGGGAAACATGATGAAGAGAATATACATACATGGTCTTGGTCAGACCGCACATAGCTGGGATAAGGTCATTGAGGCGTCGGATAATCGGGATAACATTGTATGCCCGGATTTGCCCGGGCTTATCGGGGATAAAGAGCCGACTTATGAGAATTTATATGCCGCTTTTTCAAAAATGTGTGATGCAAAGGATGAGGAGCTGATTCTGTGCGGATTATCGCTGGGCGGTGTGCTGGCTTTAAACTATGCGGTGGAGCACGTTAAGAAGGTAAAGGCACTTGTCCTGATTGCCACACCTTATAAAATGCCGAAGGCAGCATTGATGCTGCAAAACATAGTGTTCCGTTTTATGCCTGATTCGGGCTTTAAGGGAATCGGCTTTACAAAAAGGGATTTTATTAAGCTGTGTAAATCCATGATGGAGCTTGATTTTACTGACGCGTTGCATAAAATTACATGCCCGGTGTTGGTTGTGTGCGGTGAGAATGACACGGCTAACATGAAGGCTTCCGTCAAAATGGCAGATATTTTGCAGGATGCCGATATGCAGACGGTCAAAGGTGCAGCTCATGAGGTCAACGCTCAGGCACCTGAGGCACTGTCGCAGATATTGGAAGATTTTTATAAGACAAAACTGCAGAATTCAAAGATATATCAAGGTGTGAGAAGAGGGGTATATGAATCTGATTATAAGAAAAATGTGTGAAAATGATTTGCATCCACTATATGAATTGTTGTCGAACCCCAAGGTTATGGCTTATCTTGAGCCGCTATACAGCTTATCACAGACGGAAAGCTTTCTGCGTGCAGCAGGATTGCCGGAGAGTCCGCTTGTGTATGCTGTCACGGAGAATGGAAGGTTCATCGGATATGTGATTTACCATGAATACCATGATGACAATAATATGATTGAAAATGGTATGGAAACAGGCTGGGTTCTGCTTCCGGAATATTGGGGACGCGGCTATGCGTCAGAGCTTACGGACATGCTTATTGAAAAAGCACAAAGGGACAAAAAGAATCTGGTGATAGAATGTGTCCCGGAACAGGTCAAAACAAGACATGTAGCACTGAAAAAAGGATTTGAGTATATCGGAAATTATGATGGATTGGACGTGTTTATAAGGAGGACAATAGTGTAAAAATAAGCTTGATAGCTTATTTTTCACACATGCTATTTGTGCCGCAGGCGTCACAAAGTAGCCTTTATCGTGGTCAAAATTTGAGATTTTGCCCACGATTCCTCCGGCAAAAAATCATTGCCTGCGGAATGGAGATTAATATGAGAATGTACTTCAAGCAACGAATGTTTTCATGGTTTGACAGCTATGATATTTACGACGAACAGGGAAATACATTGTATGTGGTAAAGGGACAGTTGGCATGGGGACACTGCCTGAAGATATTTGATGTGTACGGGCAGGAGGTTGGCACGGTTAAGGAACGTCTTTTGACATTTCTTCCGAAATTCGAGATATATCTTGGCGATACATATCTGGGCTGTATAAAAAAAGAATTTTCATTTTTTAAGCCAAGCTATGACATAGATTATAATGGCTGGCATATTGAAGGAAGCTTCATGGAGTGGGATTACAATATAACTGATACTACAGGAAATACAGTTGCCTCAATATCCAAGGAGATATTACATTGGACTGACCAGTATGTGATTGATGTGGTGGATGAGAATGATGCGCTGACTGCGCTTATGTTCGTGCTTGCGATTGACGCGGAAAAGTGCTCGAGGAATGATTAGTCAATGAGGCTGGGCACAGGAAAATTGTCATGGGCTGTCAAAAATGGTATAAAAGAAGCCTATAGGGATATTACAGGGAAAGTCACTACCGAGGATATTGAGGCAGAACAAATATGTAACGAAGAGGAAAAATAGTTAATAAAGAGAGGTGCATATGCTATGCCAGGTATACTCGTGGTTGAAGATGATGAAAATTTAAATCGTGGAATTACATTTTCACTGAAAAAATCCGGATATGAGGTTTTTTCAGCAG
>OGFG01001306.1_pt1 | contig 25535 bp, 20 predicted proteins | sample 1570761 | NCBI WGS metagenome assembly OGFG01 (sample SAMEA2581938, study PRJEB24529) | metagenome | biome: Human gut stool | place: China | collected 2011 | reverse complement strand
GGCGGCTGCGGAGCGATTCCCGGAGATAACCGGCGTTGTGCTCAACATCAATCGCGACCGCACCAATGTTATCCTCGGCGAGGATGAGCAGGTTCTTTTCGGCAGGGCGGAAATAAAGGATACGATGTGCGGAGTGAATGTTGAAATTTCTCCGAAGTCGTTCTATCAGGTGAATACTCCGGCGGCGGAGGCTCTCTACCGCCAGGCTGCGGAATTCGCCCGGCCGGAGGGAAAGCTGCTTCTCGACCTCTACTGCGGCGCAGGAACCATCGGACTTTCCATGGCAGGGAAGGCGCGCAGGCTCATCGGCGCGGAGATAGTCCCCCAGGCGGTGGAGAACGCCCGGGAGAACGCGGAGCGCAATTCCGTTAAGAACGCGGAATTCATCTGCGCGGACGCAGGGCAGGCGGCTCAGCAGCTGGAAAGGTCCGGCGAGCGCCCGGACGTGATAATACTCGATCCTCCCAGAAAAGGGTGCAGTGAGGATACACTTACCGCCTGCGCTGGAATGCAGCCGGAGCGTATCGTCATGATATCCTGCAATGCGGCGACCGCTGCGAGGGACTGCAAACGTCTGGCGGAGCTGGGCTACACCGCGGCAATGGTGCGCCCGTTCGACCTTTTCCCGAGGACAAGCCATGTGGAATGCGTGGTGCTTATATATAAAAATAATGTGTAAAACAATGCTGGAGGCAATATGTTGACAGAAATAAAAAAGGCAGTGGTATCAGGAATCCTGATATCAATAGGCGGCTGCGTGCTGATCGCCAGCACGAAATCCGGAATGATGTGGGCAGGCGCGGTATTGTTCTCACTTGGGCTTTTCGCAATATGCGAATACGGATTCAACCTCTACACCGGTAAGGTTGGATATATCGCGGAACACTTCCGGGACGTGAAGTACATAGGGCTGGTCGTGCTTATCCTTGTTGTGAACCTGCTGACGACATTTCTCATGGGAATCCTGGTGAGCCTGTGCCTGCCAGATATTGCGGAGGGCGCACGGGCGAGCTACGCTGCGAAGCTCGGTGCGGAGCCGCAGAAGTGGCTGCTGTCCTCTGTACTGTGCGGACTGCTGATGTACCTTGCGGTTGACCTCTGGAAGCGCGGTCAGAAGATCGGCGTGTTCCTGTGTGTTCCGGTGTTCATTTTCAGCGGATTCGACCACTCCATCGCGAACTCCTTTTATAATGGCGCTGCCATCGGCGCAGACACATTCACGCTGCGCAATGTGGCTTTCGTGACCGTTGTCGTACTCGGCAACGCACTGGGCGGAATGCTCCTGCCCATGCTCACGAGAAAGTGGAAGAAGTCCCCGGAGGACGCTGACTGACAGTTTATACGGAAACGGCGGTGAGCTTGTGAACAGATTCATGGTCATCATAATGAAAACAGGGTTCGCCGTGCTGTTCCTGGCTGTGTTCGCGGTGATCCTGGCGCTGGGGTGCGCGGCGGCGTTCGGCGTGCCTGCGGGTATCATGGTGAGTGTGTTCGGGCTTGCCGTCAAGCTTTTCCGGGCGGAGTTCATCGTCACCTCCCTGTCGGCGGAAACCATGCTGTTCGGCGGACTGGCGGCGGCGTTCGGGGCGGCTTTCTGCGGAATCGCCGCCGTGGAGCTTGGATTCGTCATTTCCGGGGCGTATCTCAGGGTGCGTAAGCGCTGTGATGTGCTCCTGGGCTGGAAGCCGCTCTGACCTGGGGGTGTTGGATTGAAACGTGCGGTGCTTCACCGGTGGCTGATAATTACCGGAGGACTTGCTGCGGCGTTCGCTGCCGCGGCAGTGCTTGTTCCCGGGGAGAGCCTGGGCTCCGCTAGGGAGGGCAACGAGGAATTCCCACTGTGCGAATACATAAACGTCGATCTGCTCAGCATTCCGGTCAGCGTTATTCCATATGACGGCGACAGGATACGGTTTGACTGGCGCAATGATGTTCCGCTGACGGCGGAGGTCGGGGACAACTCCCTGACGATAACCGAAAGCAGTGAGTTCGTCATCTCGCTTTTCGCCGGGGATACCGGGGACTACGGCATGCGGCTGTATCTGCCCCGGGAATACTACCGCAATATCGTTATCTACACCGCGGCAGGGGACGTGAATCTCGGAGATGTGGACAGCGACCATATCACCGTCGTCACCAACAGCGGAGATATCCTGTCGGAGAACACGCGCTCCCTTTGCAGCCTTGCAACGGGCAGCGGAGATATCATGCTGGATTTCTACAGCGTTATCGCCGGCAGCAGCATACAGTCCCGGACGGGTAACGCGACTATTGTTTATCCCAGGGGCAGCAGCGTTGCGCTGGATTTCGAAACGGATACCGGGGAGCTGAGCACGGACCTTCTCAGCGGAAGCTTCCCCGGCAGCCATATGTACAGCTTCAACGGCGGCGGTCAGCTTATCCACGCTTCGCTGGAAAGCGGCACCCTCACCGTGCGTGAAAAGGATTAACGGCACCTTTCAAGGAGGACGTAACATGAAAACCTACAGGCAGCAGCTTATCATAACCAGCGATCAGCCGGAGCAGTTTCTGAACCTTTCCTACGAGGTGGAGGAGTGCGTCCGCAGGAGCCTTATCACCGACGGGCTGTGCGTTGTGTATTCGCAGCACACCACCTCTGCGGTGTTCCTCGAGAACGACCGGGAGGAGCTTTATTCCGACTGGTCGAAGATGCTCGGGAAGATCGTCCCTCACGAGAGCGACTACAAGGTGGACTATTCCAGCGCCGGCGCCGCGCACATGAAGCAGATGCTGCTGGGCGCCAGCGTCACTGTTCCGGTCACGGACGGACGAATGGAGCTTGGTCCGAGGCAGTACATAATGTACGGTGACTTTGACGGCTGCCGCGAGAAAACGGTGCTGGTGAAGATCATCGGCGAATAATGGAGCGTGAAAAATCAGCGATGCTGTCAGTTATAATCCCATCATTCAACGAGAACGAAAATATACGCCGTACCGCCGGGACTATCGCAGCGGTGCTCAGAGATGCCGGAATCGAATACGAGCTGCTGTTCGTTGACGACGGCTCCCGGGATTCCACCTGGGCGGAGATATGCGCGGCGCACGAATTCGACCCCTGCGTCCGGGGACTGGGCTTCTCCAGGAACTTCGGCAAGGAGGGCGCGATATTCGCCGGGCTGAAAAACGCTGCCGGGGACTGCGCCGTGGTGATAGACTGCGACCTTCAGCACCCTCCGGAGCTTATCCCGGAGATGTATTCCCTGTGGCAGGGCGGAGCGGAGGTAGTCGAGGCGGTCAAGCGCTCCCGTGGCAGGGAGGGACTCTTCCACAAACTGTTCGCACGCAGCTTTTACAAGATGATGAAAAGCTCCTCAGGGATAAACCTGGACGGAGCCAGCGACTTCAAGCTGCTGGACAGAAAGGTGATAAACGCGCTGAACGAGCTTCCGGAGCGTATCACGTTCTTCCGGGCGCTTTCCAGCTGGGTCGGATTCGCCACCGAGCGTGTGGAGTTCGACGTGCAGCCCCGGGCTGCCGGCAAGAGCAAGTTCAGCATGAAAAGCCTGTTCCGGTTTGCGCTGAACAATATCACATCTTTTACGGACGTGCCCATCAGGCTGATATCCTGGGTTGGGGCGATATTCGGCGTGATGGCTGTGATTCTCGGTATCCAGACCCTGGTGAAGTACTTCTGCGGTCAGGCTGCGGAGGGATTCTCCACCGTTATCCTGCTGATACTCATTACCGGTGCCTGCGTGCTGCTGGGCGTCGGCGTGATAGGATACTACCTCTCCAAGATCTACGAGGAGATAAAGCAGCGCCCGAGGTATATAATCTCCCGGCGCACCGGCGGAAAGGAGCACCCTGATGGAAAATAACAGCACACTTGCGGCGGCTCAGCGTGTATTCCGCCGCGTGGGAAAGGAAATATCGGACAGCCGGGTTTACTGGCTGTCTTTTCTGCTGCCGGTGGTTATCCTGTTCGTGTCCTACATCATATTCCAGGTGTGGCCCTTCGGGGAGCGCTCGGTGCTGTCGCTGGATCTGAACGCGCAGTACGTCTACTACTATGACTACATGTACGACGTGTTCGCCGGCAAGGAGAGCCTGTTCTACAGCTGGAGCAGGAACCTTTCCGGGGAGTTCATGGGCATAATCGGGTATTACCTCGCCAGCCCGTTCAACCTGCTTGTGTGGATATTCCCACGCACGATGATAACCGAGGGGCTCATGACGATGATGCTCGCAAAGGCAGGCGCCGCCGGTCTTGCATGCGCGTTCTTCCTGAGGAAGCACCGTGAGTGCGGCCGCATGACGACAGTGCTGTTTTCGGTGATGTGGGCGCTGTGCGGATTCTTCATCGTCCAGACGATGAACCCCATGTGGCTGGACGGACTGGTGGCACTTCCACTGGTGGCGATGGGCGTGGAACGTATTTGCGACAAGCGGAAGTTCCTGCTGTATATACTTTCGCTGGTTTACATCTTCGTCGCAAATTTCTATATCGGCTACATGACTGGCATCTTCTCGGCGCTGTACTTCGTGTGGTACCTGGCTTCCGGGAAGAGCAGCAACAGGCATTTTGGGGAATACTGCGGCTCGGTGCTGATGTACGGCGTCAGCTCGGTCTGCGCGATACTCATGTCCTGCTTCATGCTGCTGCCGGTGTACAAATCCCTTTCGAACGGAAAGTTTGAGTTCTCCGACCCGGACTACTCCCTTGCAGAGAACTTCAACATTGCAGATATCTTCATCAAGCTGTTCCCGACGGAATACGACACGGTGCGCATGGAGGGCATGCCGATACTCTACTGCGGCACGCTGGCTTTAGTATGCGCAGTTATGTATTTTACCTGCCGCCGCTTTTCCGCCCGGGAGCGCATTTCCGGCGGAGTGTTAATCGGCATGATGGTGCTGTTCATGTATATCCGCCCGGCGGACATGATGTGGCACGGAGGGCAGATGCCGAACTGGCTGCCTTACCGCTATTCCTTCATGATTAGCTTTCTGCTGATCATTTTCGGCGCCCAGGCTTTCGATAAGATAAAGAAGGTGCAGGGCAGGAGCTTCGGAACTGCATTCCTGATCCTGATGGCAATGCTGCTGTACGCTGACCTCGCGGACGACAGCGAATACTATGAGCCGGTGCTCACAGTGGGAGTTCCGCTGGCGATACTCGCGGTGGTTCTAATTCTGGCGTGGGCTTACCGGAAGCACGGCGCTAAGAAGCCGGTGTGCATTGCCCTCGCCGCATTCGTGTGCGCGGAGGCAGGGCTGAATACCGCGCAGTCGCTCTATCAGATGCACGACGACATCGTGTTCTCCACACGGGAAAGCTACCGCTGGGATATCCCCCTGACCCGGGAGGTCACGGAGCAGATACACGAGATGGACGACGGATTCTACCGCATGGAAAAGACGTTCCACCGCTGTGTGAACGACTCCATTGCGCTGAGAATGTATGGCATGAGCCATAGCTCCAGCACGCTTAATTCAAAGGCGATAGAACTGCTGAAATCTCTAGGATTCGCCGGCAGGGAGCACTACACCAGATACGACGGGGCGACCATGCTTACGGACGATATCTTCGGCGTGAAGTACGTCCTTGCTACAAGCGGCAGGACGGTGCCTTACACAGAAACAGTCCCGGTGGAAACGGACACCGCCATAAAGGTGTACGAGAATTCCGACGCGCTTGGGATAGCGTACCTTGCCGACCGGGACGTAATCGGCTTTAATATGGACGAGTATTCACCGTTTATTGCGCAGAACAAACTCGCTTCCATGCTTTCCGGGAACAAGGGCTCTGCGGTGTTCAAATCCATTGACGATGTGGAGTTCGACAGCGAGAATATACGGATAGGCTCCACAACGGACGCACACTACAGCTACAAAAAAACCGACGAGGATTCCGACGCGTGGATAGAATACACGATAACCGCCCAGGCGGACGGCCCGGTGTATATGTATCTCCCGACGAAGTACGAGCGCGAAACGCAGCTGTACGTCAACGATATCTACCGTGGGAACTACTTCCTGTATGAGAATCACAGCATAGAGTACCTCGGCACGTTTGAGAAGGGAACGGAGTTCCGGGTGAAGCTCAAGCTGATGGACAAGGCGGTGTATTTCACCAATGCCTGGTTCTATTACATCGATACCGCCGCACTGGACAGGTTTGATTCCACCATGCAGGCAATGAACGAGGGAACCACGCTTACACGCACAGGAGGAAGCACTCTGGAGCTTGAGGTGAACGCCGAGAAGGACTGTGCCCTCTTTACCACGATACCCCTGGAGGAGGGTTGGACCATCACGGTGGACGGGGAGCCGGTGAACATAAAGGGCTGCCTGTCGGATTCCCTGATGTGCATTCCGGTCAGCGCCGGGAAGCACAAGATCGTGCTGGATTTCCAGCCGGCAGGTCTGAGCAGCGGACTTATGCTCACCGCTTCGGGAATGTTCTGCCTTGCGGTCATGCTGCTGGTCAGCGACTGGCTCAGCCGGAGGGACAAGCGACAGATTCAGACGTTGGTTAAAACGGAGGAACAGAGCGAGAGCACAATGGGATCCGAGAATTCTGCTGAAAAGTAATAAGGGAATAAAAAACCGGGACTGCCAGACAGCCCCGGTTTTGTGTTCTCAGTCATTTCAGCGTGGGAATCTTCCCGATAAGTCCCCGGCGGTTTTTCACTCCAAGCAGGCTGTAGGTGCGCTTCAGACTGCTTTTTATACTGTCGCAGCTTGCGCCGAACAGGCGGCTCATTTCCTTGTTGGATACGCCGGATACCGCCATTATAGCGTAGGAATACGCCATCTCGGACAATCCCAGTTCCTGTCGGAGGGAATCCGTGGATGCCACCAGGCGCTTCAGCGGAACGAGGTAGTGCTCCGCGAAGTTGTCCTCCCGGGTGTTGGAGAAATAGGTCATTTCGTATGTGCGCACCGTTTCCACTCCGCGCAGGAACTCCCTGCCCAGTTCCATAACCTTGTCTGCGAACGGCTGTATCTCCAGGGGGAGGAGGGACCTTATCTGCGGAAGCAGATCCGGGAACAGCGCGTGGAATTCCGCCGGCATGGAGGTCAGACCATCGGTCCTCGCGTATTCCAGCGCTTCGGCGGCGTATTTCACCGCGGATTCCCACCTGCCCACGGCGGCAAGCGCTTTTGCGCCCAGCAGCCGCAGCTTGATCTCCGCAGCCTCATTTCCGGCGGCAGCGGCGGTGTCTAGGTAGTCAGGGACTATCTCCGCCAGGCTCTCGTAATTCCCCACGCTGATGAGGAATCCGGCGCGGATCATGGAGTAATACGGTGCGGTGAAGCGGTTCATTATCGGGTCGCTTTCCTCTGCGCATATAGCGTACCAGATGTCATCGTGTCCTCCGCCACGGAGTGTGCGAAGAAGTCCGATTATGAGCCGGGCGCACCGGCTTTCCTCGCGGCCGGAATACTGCCGTTCCGTGCGCAGAATAGCGCGTACATATTCAAAGAAGCGCGCGTGATCCCCAAGGTACAGACAGCATTTCGCGGCACAGTACATTGCGGTGAGCCTTGTTGCAATGCGGTTTGTTCCGGTGCATAGGGAAGCGGCGGCGGAGAGCAGCTCCAGTGCGCCGTGCAGGTCGCTCTGGGCGTATTTCGCTTCCCCAGCGAAGATTATCTCAGTGAATCTGCCGTGGTCCAGCATTTCAGTGTACATGTGCTGATAACGCGTGAACTGTGCCGTTTCGGTATGTATCGAGTACCCCCGGCGGTGTATCAGAAAGAACACCGTGGGGGAATACATCGTCCAGGCGAAGAGCGGCGACTCGTATTCGCGCCTGCCCTTGAACAGGTCATAGGCACGCTTTATGCTTGCGCCCATTTTGTCGAGCACATAGAAATCCTCGTTAGCCCTGAGTGCGTAGGCGTAGCTGAGCAGTTCCCGGCGATCGGAGGGTGTGAAATTCGGTGAGGAGTTGATGAATCTTATAATCTCGGCAAAGCGTTCGCGCGCAACGGGCTTCAGATCGGTGTGCATGAGCATGGCGCTGATGCGGAGGAGTCTGGGCACCGCCGATTTGCAGGTCAGTGGGCAGTTTGTGATGAAATTACGCAGCATGCCCTGGCTTTTTATCAGCAGTGAATATGTGATGCGTTCGTTGTTGTGTATCTGAGAAGCAAGCTCGTATTCTCCAGCCATGAAGAATTCGCAGAACGCATAGTAATCCTTCTGCTCGCGGCGAAACTCCCGTCCGAAGCAGATACGCATGTCGTGCTGTACGCTGTCCGGGAACGTCTGGAATATACGGTAGATCGCCTGGCGGAGTATCGGGTGGAATCTCACGCTGCGGCGGCGCAGATCCAGGTCAAGCAGGGGTATTTCCCGGCGGAGCTTTACCAGTTCATCGAAGATGGCATCGGCATTCAGCAGGTCGGCGCCGAAATATTCAGCTATGGGATTAAAGGAACGAAGGTCGCCGCAAAACTCCCCCGTGACGCCGCCGAAGGCGGAAGCAATGGAAATCGCACCGTGCATTCTTGCAGAGTGGTTCAGCAGGACAGCGTGGAACAACCTGCCAACAGATGTCAGTCCACAAAAATCCTGCCCCTGGGCGGCGAGCATGAAGCACAGCCGCGTGCCCAGAAATCCGCCCTCGCATTCCCGGAATACCTTGTCGATATTCACCCGGATATTGCATCGCCGCGCATATTCCAGCGTTTCTTCCCGTGTCAGGGAGATATCGCTGCGGTCGAGGAGGGTGAATCCAAGCTGTTCTGACAGCTTTTGGTGATACTGGTTTATGGAGCTGCACAGAAATACGAAATTTGCGCAGGAGCATTCCTTCAGCAGCCGCGCCGTGCGCTGATTCCCGAGGAGTGTGTCCTGGGAGTAGTCGCAGTCCACCACAAGCAGCAGTCGTTTTTTTCTGTCTGTTTTCTCGAACTGCTGCCGCAGCGTGAGCGATTCCCGGTCGGTTACCGGCTCGCTGTATTCCTTCCCGAAGATGTGGGAGCATATCTGGGCGAAGCAGCTTCCGGTGCTGTCCGCATCGGTTATGAAGCGGACAGACGTGCCGTCCGGACGGGTGCGGCTGGTGAATCCCCTCAGCAGCGTGGATTTCCCGGAGCCGTCCGGGGCGCATATCACCGTCACCCTGTCCTGGTAGATACTCCGGAGCAGGGCGTTTATTCTCTTCGGGATAAAAATGCTGTTGATATCCGCCATGATCGCTCCTTTCCGAATAACATCGTATCAGAAAAGCGCCCGGTTTACTGCGCCGGGCGCTCTGTAATTACTTTTCTGTCTTGACAAAATGCGCGATGTAGCTCTGGAAATCTCCCCAAAGGGACGGAATATCAAATCCGCTGTTCATAAGGACTTCCGCGCTGTAAACGCGTCCGGTTTCCTCGTGCCTGTACCAGCAGCCCTTCTCAAGTCCCACCAGGCGGATACGATGCAGGAACACGCTCGGCTCCTTGAGCACCTGGATGTACTCGAGCAGCGCTTCGCTCTTGTCCTTGGCAACGAACATCCACGCGTCGAAGCGGTCGTTGTCAAAGGGATTCCCGATACGGTACTGGTCGCCGGTGCGCACCAGCGGATTGTACTTGTTGAACTCCTCGATCTGCTTGCGGATATTCCACTTGTCGTCGTCGGATATCTTAGTAATATCCAGTTCGTAGCCGAAGGTTCCCACCATTGCAACGCGGCCTCTGGTTTCGAACGGGGTGATACGTCCCACGCAGTGGTTCGGGCTGTCGGAAACGTGCGCGCCGAAGCAGGAGCAGGGGTAGCACAGGGAAGTACCGTACTGTATCTTCAGGCGCTCGATGGCGTCGGTGTCGTCGGAGCACCAGATCTGCGGCGAATAGTACAGCATGCCGGCGTCGAATCTGGAGCCGCCGCCTGCGCAGTTCTCAAGCAGCAGGTCGGGGAAGTCTGTCAGCAGACGCTCCTGGATCTCGTAAACGCCCAGGACGTAGCGGTGCCATATCTCGCGCTGGCGCTCGGGAGGGAGTACCTCGTTGCCGACCTCGCACAGCTGGCGGTTCATGTCCCACTTGACGTACTCAATGTTCGCGGAGGACAGTATCTTGTACATCTGGTCATAGATGTAGTCGCGCACGTCCTTGCGTGAGAAGTCGATCACCAGCTGCGAACGGCAGGTGGTGCGAGGACGTCCGGGAATATGTATGCACCAGTCCGGGTGCGCCTTGTAAAGTTCGCTGTCCGGGCTTATCATTTCCGGCTCGAACCAGATACCGAACTTCAGACCCAGCTTGTTCACCTCGTCAACTAGGTACTTGAGTCCGCCCTTTATCTTGTTTTCGTTCACGAACCAGTCGCCCAGGGAGGACTTGTCGTCGTTGCGGTGTCCGAACCAGCCGTCGTCCATTACCAGCATTTCAATGCCTGCCTTCGCGGATTCGCGCGCGATGTCAAGCAGCTTGTCTGTGTCGAAGTTAAAGTAGGTAGCTTCCCAGTTGTTGATGAGAATGGGGCGGCGGATATCCTTCCACTTGCCGCGGGTGAGGTTGTTGCGCATTACGTCGTGGAATGTGCGGCTCATGTTGCCGATACCGTTCGCGGAGAATACCATGATTACTTCCGGAGCCTGGAATTCCTCGCCGAGGTCGAGGTGCCAGCTGAAATCATACGGGTTGATTCCGGAGAATACACGGGTCTTTTCGTACTGGTTCACCTCGCAGCCTGCAACGAAGCTTCCGGAGTAGCACAGCGCGAATCCGTAACAGTCGCCGTAGTCCTCGGTAGCCTTGTGGTCAACGATGGCGATGAAGTTATTGTGAGCGTGGCTTGTTGAACCACGGCAGCTGTCCACCAGCTGCTTGCCGAAGTGAAGGTGATTGCGCTGTACATGGCGCTCCCTCGCCCAGGTGCCGTACAGGGTGATCATGTCGTAATCCTTGCTGTCAAGCTCCACGCAGGTGGAGAGCAGTCTGCGCAGCTCGATGGGGTCGGCGTCGCCGTTCTTGACCTTGACGGAGCGTGTGATCACGTCCAGCTTCTCGAATACGCTGTACTGGAGGGTGATCTCAAGACCGTTGTGGGGGTCCTTGCAGTATACTTCAAGACTCGTCACCTCGTCGTCGGTGTTGGCGTAGGTAGCCGGCAGTCCCTCAAGTTTCTTCTTGCCCCTGAATATTGCATAGCTGTCGAAGTAGCACTCGCATGCGGACATGCCGTACTTGTCCATCAGCTGCATGCAGGGCTCGCGGAAATCCGCAACGCCGCTGGTCGGGAACTCAATAGCTGCGCAGTCGAAGGAGTGCGGACCCATTCCGTCATGGGTGGTGGGAACGAACGGCTCGTCGTTCGGGATACGCAGCATATGCGTGATGTCCGTTTCCGGAATGGAAGCGCCGTAATACAGGTGCAGCAGGTTATTGGAATTCGTAACATGAAAGGCATATGTCGTATTCGGGGTGTCGAGTTTGAATACGCGCTTTTTCTCGTCGTAGATTATCGGCATCGGATTACCTCACTGAAATTGATTTTCCGTTTATCGGATAGATACAGTATAGCATATCCGCATATATTTTTCAAGCGGTATTTTGCCCGGGAACGCAAAAAGCCGTTGACAAACCGGCAGAAATATTGTAAAATATAGTTTGGACTAATTCCATAGGAATTACTGAATATAAGAAAGGAACAGGCAAAATGGCAAAGTTAAATGAAAATTTCTTCAACCTGAAGAAGAACTACCTCTTCATTGATATCGGCAAGCGCGTAAAGGCGTATTCCGCCGCTCACCCTGAAGCAAACCTCATCAGAATGGGTATCGGCGACGTAACGCAGCCCCTTGCTCCGGTCGTAGTTGACGCTATGGTCAAGGCTGCAAAGGAGATGGGCGTTAAGGAGACCTTCCGCGGATATGAGGACAGCGGCGCTGGCTACGACTTCCTGCGCGAGGCTGTATCCAACTACTACAAGAGCTTCGGCGCTGAGGTCGATCCGGCGGTTATCCACATCAGCGACGGCGCAAAGAGCGACTGCGGCAACATCATCGACATCTTCGGCGAGGGCAATACCGTTGTTGTCACCGACCCGGCTTATCCTGTATATGTTGACAGCAACATCATGAGCGGCAACTCCGTTGTTTACGCGAATTCCACTGAGGAGAACGGCTTCGCTGCAATGCCCCCCAAGGACGTTAAGGCTGACATAATCTACCTCTGCTCCCCGAACAATCCTACCGGCTCCGTTTACACCAAGGCTCAGCTGAAGGAGTGGGTGGACTATGCGCTTGCAAACGAGGCTGTTATCATATTCGACGCAGCTTACGAGGCATTCATCACCGACCCGGAGCTTCCCAGAAGCATTTATCTGGTAGATGGCGCGAAGAAGTGCGCTATCGAGATCTGCTCCCTGTCCAAGACCGCTGGATTTACCGGCACTCGCTGCGGCTACACCATCGTTCCCGAGGAGCTTGTCCAGAAGAACAGCAAGGGCGAGGAAGTTAAGATTGCCGACCTGTGGAACAGACGCCAGGGCAGTAAGTTCAACGGCGTTTCCTACCCGGTACAGCGCGCTGCCGAGGCTGTGTTCACTCCCGAGGGACAGGCGCAGACCAAGGCAACCATCGCGTACTACCAGGAGAACGCGCGTATTATCGCGCACACCTGCGACGAACTGGGGATTAAGTACACCGGCGGAATCAACTCCCCGTACATCTGGCTCAAGAGCCCGAACGGCATGGACAGCTGGGAATTCTTCGACTACCTGCTGAATGAGATACAGGTCGTCGGAACCCCCGGTGCAGGATTCGGCGCAAACGGCGACGGCTGGTTCAGACTGACTGCGTTCAGCACTCACGAACTGACCACCGAGGCAATGGAGAGATTCAAGAAGCTCTTCAAGAAGTAATCACGCAGATAAAAGCAGGCGGACACCTTTTGAGCGTCCGCCTGTTTTGTGTTTTTAGAGGTTACCTTTTATTTGTTGACTTCCTTCAGCAGCTTGTCGAATTCCTCCTGGCTGACCGGCTTGGAGTAGTAGAATCCCTGGGCTGCGTCGCAGCCGCATTCATGCAGGAACTGCGCCTGCTCCTTGGTTTCCACGCCCTCGGCGATGATGTCCAGCCCGATGTCCTGGGACATTGAGATGGTGTGGGAAATTATCTTCCTTCCGCGTCCGCTTTCCATGAATCTGGACAGGAACTCGCGGTCTATTTTCAGCACGTCGAACTGCGTGGTTTTCAGCATATTCAGCGAGGAATAACCGGAACCGAAATCGTCCATCAGCATGGTGAATCCGGCGCTCTTCATCTTCTCAACGATGTCGGAAACTCCCTGGGCGTCGGTGGTTTCGGTTATCTCAAGCTCCAGCAGCTTTATCGGGATATCGTATTTCTTTACCAGACCCAGCAGGAATCCCACCACGTCAAAGGAGCGTATGTATTCCCGGGAGATATTCACGGATATGGGCACAGGCTCTGTCCCTGCGGAGATCCAGTCCGCGATCTTGCGGCACGCGCTCTCCCAGATGATCTGGTCAAGCTTGAGGATAAAGCCGTTCTGCTCGAACACGGGTACGAAATCCGCCGGGGAGATCATTCCCTTTTTGGGGTGAATCCACCGGGCGAGAGCCTCGGCGCCGATGATCCTGTTGGAGGAAATGCTGTATTTCGGCTGTAGGAACATCACAAACTGGTTATCTACCAGTGCGGTTTTCATATCCTCTTCAATGATCTGCTTCTTTTGAAGTTCGCTCTTCATTCGTCCGTTGAAGAATCCTATATTGTTCAGCGCACTTCCCTTGACGGACTGACGCGCTATTCCGGCATTGTCGGCGTGCCGGCGCACATGCAGCGTCCTGTCCTCAGCGATGGCTACGCCGAATATCAGGCGGTAGCCCATATCGTTGAATCCGGAGAGCAGACTCTCCAGCTTGTGTATGAAATCCATAAGGTGCTGGTCGTTGTCGAACGTGGTCACCACCATGAAAACGTCTGAATTAAGGCGGCAGTAGGGCTGCTCCTCGCTGCAGATAAGCCCCAGCGTCTGCGTCAGGAACGCCAGAAGTTCATCGCCGGCTTCAACGCCGTATTTTTCGTTGAGTAGCTTGAATCGTTCCACATCAAACTGAATGAATGCGATTTCCTCGTCGGGGTGGCGCGCCATCATGTCGGCTATCTCCTTGCCGAAAATCTGCGGAGCGCGGTCTGAGGAAAATTCCCGAAGTATCTTCTTGCTGACGATCTCTTTCGGGGTGTAGGGGCGGATAGTTCCGTGGACTGCGATGATCCTTCCGCTCTCGTCCCGTAGGAAGTGTGCGAAGAATCCGCAAAGCTCCAGTTCGGCGTCCGGTTTTAATTTCATGTGGATATCCACGCTCAGGCTGTTGCGGTCTATTCCGGAGATTATTCCTCCCTCGAGCTGAGAGGTGAATACATTGAACTGGGGCATGGACTGCTCGTCGATGAGTCCGCTCTCTCTCAGGTAATCCAGCGGATCTCCTGTAACGTTGTCAAACATGGCGCTGCCTGCCGTGGCGATGGTACCGGCGGTGCAGTCCCACAGAAAATGCAGGGAGTTTTTGTCTTTGTTAAGCATCTCAATGAACAACTGTTTGTCCTTTTCAGTAATCTTGCACATTGTTTCACCACCTGCTCCTGATAAGTTTTCTTATACAATTATACCACACTTTTTCATAAAATGCAATAGTTTTTGTGTAAAATGCACCGGACAAGATGACATGAATGTCTGTTATCTGCCTTTTTTTGTGAGTTACGGCATAATCCTTATGCTTTTAAAGTAGTCCAGAGCTGTAAAGGAGCGCTCCGTCCTGGAAAGAAAATAGTTTTCCGTGACCCTCTCCAGCAGGGCGGCACCGGCGTCGGAGATACTGAACCGGAATGCGCTGTTCAGCCGCGCGTAGATAATATTGCGCATTGCGGAGAGTATTTCCGGGGTGAGGACGTAATATCTGCCCTGGTATTCCCGGTCGAAGCAGTCGCCGCAGATTAGTTCGCCGCTTTCCGGCAGGAAAAACATCTCCTGGTGCTCGAACGCGCCGCAATTGCAGCAGCCGCGAAGGTCGGGGGAGTACCCAAGCATACAGGAATACCGAAGCTCGAACGCCGCCTTGACCGCAGACAGCCGCGCGGCGGACTGCGCGTTTTCCGCTTCATAGAGCGCTATCGCGAAGAAACGCACCAGGCTGTCCTTGCTACCATCGCCGTACTGTGCCTGCTCCTGGGGAGTGCAGAATTTCACCGCCTGGGCGAAATAGGAGCCAAGCGCCAGCTTCTCAATATCCGTCCCAAGTTCATGGAAACTCCGCTTCGGCTTCGCGGAGTTCACTGTGTAGCGCAGCTTTGTCTTGTTAAGGCAGAAAGTGGCATAAGAAAACAGTCCGCAGGAGCCGAGCAGCGAACTGTTTATTTTCTTTACGCCATGAGCCGTGGCCTCAATGATACCCTGTTCGTCGGTGAGTATATCGAGGAAGCAGTTGCTTTCCCCGATATCGCGTCGCCCGACTATGATCCCGTCATAGGTGAACAGCATGTTTACCGCACCTCCAGTGCTGTGATCATTGTTCGCCGTTTTCCTCCGTGTACATGCCGAGGTCGGAGATAACGCGTTCTCGGTTGCGCCAGTCCTCCTTGACCTTGACGAAGCACTGGAGGTTCACCTTCGCCTGGAGCAGGTCCTCCATATCCTCGCGCGCCATGGAGGCTATCTTCTTGAGTTTCTCGCCGCCCTTGCCGATGATCATGCCCTTGTGGCTATCTTTCTCGCATATAATGACCACGCTGATGTCGATTATCTCGGTGTCGCCCTTCATGCGGCTCTTGAACTTCTCAATGTCCACCGCCGTGCCGTGGGGGATCTCCTCCTGCATGACGCGGAGTATCTTCTCGCGGACTATCTCGGAGCACATGAAGCGCTCGGTGCGGTCGGTCGCGATGTCGTCCGGGAAGTAGTGCTCGCCCTCCACCGCGAATTTCTCCAGCACAGGAAGTATCTGATCGGTGTTTATGCGGTTTTTTACGGATATCGGGATTATCTCCTCAAAGTCGTAAAGCTCGGAATACTGTTGGATAATCTTGAGTATTTCGCTCTTGTCCTTCAGCAGATCGACCTTGTTCAGCAGGAGCACCACCGCTGTCCCGTGGGAGGCGAAGCTGCGTATAAGGTCCTGCTCAATGGATGATATCTTCTTCGTCACGTCCGCCATGAGAATTGCGCAGTCCACGTCGTCAACGCTTCTGCGTATGGACTTCACCATGTGCTCGGAGAGCTTTGTCTTGGGTTTGTGCATACCCGGCGTGTCGATGAAAACGTACTGTATGTCGCCCTCGGTGAGCACTCCGTTGATACGGTTTCGCGTAGTCTGCGGCTTCTCGCTGACAATGGATATCTTCTCGCCGACAAGCAGGTTAGTCAGGGAGGATTTCCCGGCGTTAGCGCGGCCGGTTATTGCAATGAATGCGTTCTTTGTCATCTTATTTACCTTTATATTCCAGTCTGAATTCCTCATAGATTATCGGCATATCTTCGGAAAAATTCCCTTCAACCGTCATGAAAAAATCCTTATGCCGTGTAAGCCAGTCCTCGATATTGTCGTCCTCGCCCATTTTAAGCACCTGTTCCAGCGTTATTTCGTTGAACCTTATTATCTGCGCCCTGATGGTCTTTATAACGCAGCGTGGGATACCGTCCCAGTCTGCGATTATTGAATAGGTTCCCTTTTTAGGAAGGTATGTGCCGTCGCTTCGGTATATCCGTGCACGCTTTTTTCCACGCTTGATCAGTTTTATTAGTTTTTCCGATGTGGCTGGATCTTTTCCTATATTCGATTTCCCGACACTTGTAATGTTTTCTTCCGGCTTCTTCTCCGAAAGGAACTGATGCCAGAATTCATCGACCGCTCTGTAAATGTACTCATTGTACATATCCGGACGTTTCCGCCTGGTCACCCGTAGCGCTTCGCGGTTCTGCCATTCTGTAACAGTCCCGTGATCTCCGGTGAGCAGCGTTTCCGGGACTCTGCGCCCGTGCCACTCCTCCGGGCGCGTGTACTGCGGATATTCCAGCAGTCCGTTGTAGTGGCTCTCAATGCTGTATGCGTCCTCGTTCGGGAGCACTCCGGGCTGCAATCTCGCCACGGCGTCCGCAACGATGAGCGCCGGAAGCTCGCCCCCGGTCAGGACGTAATTCCCGACCGAAAGCTCCTCGCATTCCAGCTCGTCGAGCACGCGCTGGTCGATTCCCTCGTAGTGTCCGCAGAGAAGAATCAGCCAAGGCTCTGCGGCAAGTTCCTGCACCTTTTTCTGGGTGAGGACTTCTCCCTGGGGTGACATGTAGATTATCCGGGGCTTTCCCTCGCGCTGCGATTTTATCGCCGAAATGCAGTCGAACACCGGCTGAGCCTGCATGAGCATTCCGGTGCCTCCGCCGTAGGGCTTGTCGTCAACGCGGCGGTGCTTGTTCTCGGTGTATTCACGGATATCGTGGGAATATATCTCAATATGCCCGTTTTTTATGCCGCGCCCGATTATGCTTTCATGTATAACGCTGTCGCACATATCCGTGAACAGCGTCGCTATATCTATCCTCATTCGCCGTCCTCGGAAGTATCGTCGTCAAACAGCCCGGGCAGCGGACGGATTATCATTTCGCCGGCGTCGATATCGGTATTTAATACAACCTCGTCGATACACGGGAACATCAGCTCCCTGCCGTTGTCCTTCTTGATGGAGTACACATCGCTGGCTCCGTTCTGGTAGACGTCGGTTATCTTGCCGTAGATTTCGCCCGTGTCGGCGTCCTTTACTGTCAGCCCGATTATGTCCTGAATGAAGTACAGACCCTCCTCAAGCTCCGCGTCGTCGCGGTCGAGATACAGTATCTTTCCGATGAGCGGCTGAGCCTGCTCGATTTTGTCGATACCCTGGAACTTCATCACCACGACGTTCTTGTGTGGAAACGCCCGGGTGACCTCCATGGCGGTCTTTCCCTTGTCGAGGTAGAGCGTGTCGAAGTCGCACAGCACCTCCGCGCTGTCGCAGTAGTACTGCACACGCACCTCTCCGCGTATTCCCTGGGTGGCAACTATCTTGCCGATTTCAAGAAACTGTTTTTTCATGGCGCTCCTCTTAAAGTCCGATCTTGATTATCTCGTCAAAGCCCTGCTGCTTTGCCTTTGAATAAGCCTTGTCAGCCTTCTTGCGGTTGGCTGCGGCGATGAGCGTGACATCACTGTCCCCCTGGAGCTCGTCGGATTTTGCGATAGCTTCGAGAATTGCTTCCGGGCTGTGGAGGATAGCGGTCTTCTTTCTGCTTCCTGCAAGCTGGATGTTGTTCTCGGTGACGATGGAGAAAATGCGCTCAAATCCGATGGAGAAGCCGACTGCCGGTACGGTGTCGCCGGTGAATCTGCCGATGAGGTTGTCGTAGCGTCCGCCGCCGGCTACTGTTCCGCCGAACTGCTTGCTTGCTACCTCGAATACGGTGCCGGTGTAGTATCCCTGACCCCTTACCAGGGACGGGTCGAATTCCACGGTGTAGCCGTCGGAAAGCTTGTCCGCGGTTTCAATGATGGTGCGGAGCTGCTCCAGCGTTTCCTTTGCGTCCTCGGAGCAGTACTGCGCCATGTCGTCCAGGGTGAGATTACCCTTGGAGAGAAGTCCGGAGAGCGCTTCAACTGCGGATTCCGGCATTCCCTTTTCGCGGAGCTCAACGGCAACGCCGTCGGCGCCGATCTTGTCCAGCTTGTCGAAGCTTACGGAAACTGTGTCGAGGGAATCCTCCGGGAATCCCATTGTCAGCAGGGAATTTCTCAGCACGCGGCGGTCGTTGACGCGCACGGTGAATTCACCGATACCGATCTTGGAAAGCGCCTTTGCGGTGACGGAGATAAGTTCGATCTCACAGCACCAGGAATCGGAGCCGAGTATGTCGATATCGCACTGCACGAATTCGCGGAGTCTGCCGCGCTGCGGTCTTTCGGCGCGGTACACCTTGTCGATCTGAATGCACTTGAACGGGGAGGGGAGGCTGTTGCGGTTATTTGCGTAGTAACGGGAGAGCGGCAGGGTCAGGTCATAGCGCAGACCGAGATCGCACAGATTCTTTTCGTCCACCGGGGACTTCGCGAGGGCTTCCGCCAGCTTGTCGCCGCGCTTCATTATACGGAAGATGAGGTTAAGGTTGTCGCCGCCGTCGCTCTTGTCGAGGTTCTCTGCGCTTTCGATCGCGGGGGTGTAGATACGGGTGAATCCGCTGGCGGTGTAGGTTTCGAGGATTATGTTCATCAGGCGGTCGCGCTGTGCGGCTGCCTCCGGTAAGTATTCCTGCATTCCCTTCTGGGGCTTTATGTTCATGTTCGTGTTTCCTTTCATTTATAGATATTGGATAAATCCTGTTTTTTCGGTTCTGTCGTAGCCTGCGTGCTCGTAGAAATTAAGAGTGCTCTCCAGCTTGGAGCCGGTCATGAGTACAAGCCGGTAGCAGTTTTCGCGTATCGCAAGTTCACGGGCATATTCAAGGCAGGCGGTCGCTAAATGTCGTCCCCGGTAGTCCGGGTGCGTCACGACATTCTCGACCCAGGCGTAGGGCCGCGGTCCGTGGGTGAGATTCGGCATGATAACGCAGGTTATCGTGGACACAAGCCTGCCGTCCTCTTCCGCGACGATCATGTGGTAGTCCGGGTCGTTTATCAGGCGCTCCCAGAGCTCGCGCGTCTGCGCCGCCGGGGGTATCTCGGTTTCGTGGAGATGGAGGTAAAGCTCCATCAACTGCTCGTATTCGTCCGGGCGTACTTCTCTTATCATACGCCGCCTCCTTTCATGCATATATATTATATTTTACCACATAAACGCGTTTATTTCAAGTGGTTGACCGCAAAATAATTGACGGCGGGAAATGCGCTGAAAAAATTGCAGGAACTCTCAGAAAAAAATTCAGAAAAGCCCTTGACAACAGGGGGATTTTGTGGTATTATAACACCAATGAAAAAGCTCGGCGGCGTCCAAACCGCCCGGGCTTTAAAATCGAATACGCCCTTACAAACCAGTGAAGTGGAGATAAAAATGCTTGTGCACTCCCAGAGAGCGGTCGTTGCTGAGAGTACCGCAGAACGCAGAGCATATCAAATGGACCACTGAGGGCGCAGTCAAAGGCGGTGTCCAAAGCCGCTGAGTATTCTGCGACGTGTTGCAAGCGTTAATTGCAGGGATATGTTGGTATCCGGCGAGTGTGCGGCGTAACAGCCGCAAATTAAGGTGGCACCACGGCAGTATTGTAAGTGTACTCCGTCCTTAGAAGCAGAGGAATTCTGCGTTTAAGGGCGGAGTTTTTGTTTTCGGAAGGAGCAGATATCATGCTGAAACCCACACTTGAACAGGCTAAGGAATACACCGGCTACAGCGTTATCCCCGTATGTCGGGAGATCCTGTCGGATTTCACCACCCCCATTGAGGTACTGAAGAAGCTGCGCGCCGTTAGCCGCCATGTATATATTCTCGAGAGCGTCGAGAACCAGGAGAAATGGGGACGCTACACGTTCCTGGGATACAATCCGAAGCTGGAGATCACCTGCATTAACGGTGAACTGACTGTAAAGGACGTCCTGACCGGTACGGCAGAAACCTCGAAGCAGAGCCACCCGGCGGACTACATCAAGGGGCTGATGGCGCAGTACAGCAGCCCGAAGATCGACGGACTCCCTTCCTTCACCGGCGGACTGGTGGGGTATTTCTCCTACGACTACATAAAGTACAGCGAGCCTACCCTGAACCTCGATGCCGAGGACGAGGAGCACTTCAAGGACGTGGATCTCATGCTGTTCGACAAGGTAATCGCGTTCGATAATATCCACCAGAAGATAGTGCTGATAACCAACATCTCCGCGGACAACATCGACAGCGAGTACGCAAAGGCTGAAAAGAATCTCGCGGAAATGGAGCAGCTGATAAGATACGGCAAGCCTGCTGATATCCCCCACGGAAAGCTCACCTCCGGGTTCCGCAAGCTGTTCGACAAGGATCAGTACTGCGCGATGGTGGAGAAAGCCAAGCACTACATCTACGAGGGCGATATCTTCCAGGTGGTGCTCTCCAACCGTCTTGACGCGGATTTCGACGGAAGCCTGCTGGACGCCTACAGAGTGCTACGCGCGACGAATCCGTCGCCGTACATGTTCTTCTTCTCCAGCGACGACATGGAGATCGCCGGAGCCTCCCCGGAGACTCTGGTGAAGCTTGAGAACGGCACCCTCCATACATTTCCCCTCGCCGGAACACGCCCCCGAGGCGCCACGGACGAGGAGGACAAGCGCCTGGAAACGGAACTCCTCCACGACGAGAAGGAACTTTCCGAGCACAACATGCTGGTTGACCTCGGGCGCAACGACATCGGCAAGATAAGCAAGTTCGGCACGGTCGAGGTCGAGAAATACATGAGCATTGAGAGGTATTCCCACGTCATGCACATCGGCTCCACCGTGCGCGGTGAAATACTGGACAGCAAATCCGCGCTGGACGCGGTTGACGCGATTCTCCCGGCAGGAACGCTATCCGGAGCGCCGAAGCTCCGCGCCTGCGAGATAATCAACGAGCTGGAGAACAACAAGCGCGGCGTTTACGGCGGAGCGGTGGGATACATAGATTTCCGCGGAAACCTCGATACCTGCATTGCTATCCGACTGGCATTCCGCAAGAATGGCAGGGTGTTCGTGAGAAGCGGCGCCGGAATAGTTGCAGACAGCGTACCCGAGAACGAATTCAACGAGTGCATCAACAAGGCAAAGGCAGTCATGAACGCGCTCACCATCGCACAGGAGGAGAGCTTATGATACTTCTGATAGACAACTACGACAGCTTTTCATATAATCTGTACCAGCTCATCGGCGGAATAAACCCGGATATCAGGGTTATCCGCAACGACGAGCTGACAGTGGACGAGATAATGGCGCTGAAGCCCTCCCACATAATCGTCAGCCCGGGTCCTGGACGCCCCTGCGACGCCGGCGTCTGCGAGGACGTTATAAAGGCGGCAGCCGGAAAAATTCCGGTGCTGGGCGTATGCCTGGGACATCAGGCAATATGCGAAACCTTCGGCGCTGAGATAACCTACGCGAAGAAGCTCATGCACGGCAAGAAGTCTGTGACAAAGCTGGACACCACAAGCAGGCTCTTCCGCGGAATGGACGACACCTGCGAGGTCGCGCGGTACCACTCCCTGGCGGCTTCCGAGGAGGGATTCCCGGATTGCCTTAAAGTCACGGCGCGCACCGATGACGGCGAGATAATGGCGGTGGAGCATAAGGACTACCCGATTTACGGAGTGCAGTTCCACCCGGAGTCGATACTTACACAGCACGGAAGAAAAATGGCTGAGAATTTTCTGGAGGTAACATTATGATAAAGGAAATGATAAAGAAAGCGGCAGACGGGATCGACCTCACCTACGACGAGGCTGCGGAGGTCACCCGGGAAATAATGACCGGCAGCACCACTCCGGCTCAGACCGCGGCATACCTCACGGCGCTGCACATCAAGGGCGAAACTGCGGACGAAATTTCCGCCAGCGCCTTTGTTATGCGCGATGTCGCAACTCCGGTGAACTACTCCGGCGAGGTGCTGGAGATTGTCGGCACCGGCGGCGACGGCTCCAATTCTATCAACATTTCAACTATTTCTGCGCTGGTGTGCGCTGCGGCAGGGGTAAAGGTCGCAAAGCACGGCAACCGCGCGGCTTCCAGCAAGTGCGGAACTGCGGACTGCCTGGAGGCGCTGGGTGTGAATATCTCCACTGACCCCGAGGGCTGCGTGAAGCTGCTTGACGAAGCGGGAATGTGCTTCCTGTTCGCGCAGAAGTACCACAGCGCGATGAAGTACGTCGGACCTGTCCGCAAGGAGATCGGCATTCCAACCATATTCAACGTGCTCGGTCCGCTCACGAATCCGGCGCACCCGGCGTTCCAGCTTCTCGGCGTGTACAAGCCGGAGCTTCTGGAGCCGATGGCGAAGGCCCTGGTGAAGCTGGGAGTAAAGCGCGGAATGGCAGTATTCGGCACCGACAAGCTGGACGAGATCTCCGTCAGCGCGCCCACTATGGTCCTTGAATTCAACGGCGACGACTTCAACAAGTACGAGATAACCCCGGAGCAGTTCGGTATCGCACGTCACGACAAGTCCGAACTTGTGGGCGGAACTCCCGACGAGAACGCGGCAGCTGCAAGGCGTGTTCTTTCCGGCGAGCAGGGCGCAGGCAGGGACGCAGTCCTGCTTAACGCCGGCGCGGCGCTCCACATCGTAAAGGGCGTATCCATGGAAGAGGGCATAAAGCTTGCCGCGCAGACCATCGACAGCGGCGCGGCGCTCAGCACTCTTGAAAAGTACATCAGGGTATCCAGCGAGGTAAAGGCATGATATTACAGAAAATTGCAGAACGCACGATACAGCGTGTTGCGGACGAGAAGGAGACGGTGCCGCTTTCCGAGATGAAGAAGCGCGCCGAAGCGCTGGACTCCAACACCGGATTCCCGTTCGCGAAGGCACTGGGCGGCAGCGATATTTCGTTCATCTGCGAGGTGAAGCGCGCTTCCCCCTCAAAGGGGCTTATCGCGGAGGATTTCCCGTACCTCGACATCGCGAGGGATTACGAAGCGGCAGGCGCGGCGGCGATATCATGCCTTACGGAGCCGTTCTGGTTCAGGGGCAGCGACGAGTACCTGCGCGAGATCTCACATGCGGTTAGCATTCCGGTGCTGCGCAAGGATTTCACGGTCGATGAGTACATGATATACCAGGCTAAGACCCTGGGAGCCTCCGCAGTTCTGCTGATATGTGCGATACTTTCCCGGGAGCAGTTAGGCGAATACCTTGAGATCGCGCATTCCCTCGGGCTTTCCGCGCTAGTGGAAGCCCACGACGAGGAGGAAGTCCGCCGGGCAGTTGCGGTCGGCGCAGATATAATCGGTGTGAACAACCGTGACTTAAAGACATTCACGGTGGATATCAACAACTCCGCGAGATTACGGAAGCTGGTTCCGCCGGAGGTGCTGTTCGTTTCCGAGAGCGGAATCAAGACCGCCGCAGACATCGAAGCACTCCGCAGCAACGGCACGAATGCGGTGCTCATCGGTGAAACGCTGATGAGAAGCCCGGACAAGAAAGCGGCGCTCGCCGAACTCAGGGGACGCTGAAATGAAGATAAAGCTCTGCGGAATGTTCCGCGACTGCGATATTGATTTCGCGAACGAGGCGAAGCCGGACTACATCGGCTTTATCCTGGGATTCCCGAAAAGCCACCGGAATATCGATCGCGAAACGGCTCAGCGACTGCGTTCGCGGCTCTCCCCGGAAATTACGGCAGTGGGGGTTTTCGTGAATTCCTCCGAAACCACTTGCGCTGAGTACGCCAACTGTGGTATAATAGATGTGATACAGCTCCACGGGCAGGAGGACGCGGATTATATCCGCAGGCTCCGGAAGCTGACGGACGCGCCGATAATCAAGGCGGCGAAAATACGCGCTCCGGAGGATATCGCGCTGGTGCAGAGCCTTGGCGCGGATTATGTCCTGCTGGACAACGGCACCGGCACCGGGGAGATGTTCGACCATTCCCTGCTGGAGGGCGCTGAAATAAGCCAGCCGTTCTTCCTCGCCGGCGGACTTACCCCGGATAATCTGCGGAATGCGGCGGAGAACATACAGCCCTACTGTGTGGATCTGTCCAGCGGCGTTGAAACCGACCGCGTGAAGGACCGCGAAAAAATGCTGGCTGCGGTGCGTATCATAAGAGATCTGTAATATATAATGAAAGGATAAATGACATGGCAAAGGGACGCTACGGCGATTTCGGCGGACAGTATATCCCCGAAACGCTAATGAACGAAATACATAAGCTGGAGGAAGCCTACGAATTCTACAAGCACGACAAGCAGTTCAACGACGAGCTGAACACGCTCCTGCGCGAGTACGCAGGACGTCCGTCGCTGCTTTACTATGCGGAGAAGATGACCAAGGATCTCGGCGGCGCGAAGATCTACTTCAAGCGCGAGGACCTCAACCACACCGGCTCCCACAAGATAAACAACGTGCTCGGTCAGGCGCTTCTCGCGAAGAAGATGGGCAAGACCCGTATCATCGCAGAGACCGGCGCAGGTCAGCACGGCGTTGCGGCTGCCACCGCTGCGGCCCTGCTGGGACTTGAATGCGAGATATTCATGGGCAAGGAGGACACTGTCCGCCAGGCGCTGAACGTTTACCGCATGGAGCTCCTCGGCGCGAAGGTGAACCCTGTAACTACCGGCACCATGACCCTCAAGGACGCTGTAAACGAGGCAATGCGCGACTGGACCACCCGTGTGGACGACACGCTGTACGTCCTCGGCTCAGTAATGGGTCCGCATCCGTTCCCGATGATCGTCCGTGACTTCCAGAGCGTGATCTCCAAGGAGGCACGGGAGCAGATCCTCGAGAAGGAGGGCAGACTCCCAACTGCTGTTATGGCATGCGTGGGCGGCGGCTCCAATGCGATGGGTATGTTCTACAACTTCATCAACGACAAGGACGTGCGTCTGATCGGCTGCGAGGCTGCCGGACGCGGCGTTGACACCG
>OGFG01001269.1_pt1 | contig 26188 bp, 38 predicted proteins | sample 1570761 | NCBI WGS metagenome assembly OGFG01 (sample SAMEA2581938, study PRJEB24529) | metagenome | biome: Human gut stool | place: China | collected 2011 | reverse complement strand
AAAACGGCGGCGTGGTAATGGAGATAGAAAATAAAGCCTATCCGACATTAAACAGAAAGCCCGTCAATTATGAGGGCTTCCCTGCGGCTGTGGAAGCGGTAGCAGAGTATTTCGAGGGAATAGACGAGCGTGCGAAGAAAGTGCCGCAGAACGTAAAAGAGCGGGCAAAAAGAGCGTCGCAGTATATCATAGCGCAGGAGATAGCGAAAATCGCAAGGGAGGGCAATTAAAATGTTACATAACGATAATATAGAAAACGGAATGTTGAAGTTTTGGGAGCAGGTAACGGACGAAGAAACAGGAGAGACATGGGAAAGAGAAGTCCCCACATGTCATTGTTCGGAGTGCAATAAGGCAATTTATGCAGACGATAATTGTTACGTAATGCCGAAGCTGTACGGGGAAGAGCCGTATATACTCTGCGAAGAATGTATCGACAGTTATGTGGCATACGGACGGGAAGCGGCAAACGCGATATTAAGAGCGAGGAGAAAGGCACAATGACGGAAGAGGCGAAAGAAACAAGCGTGAAGCTGACGGGAGACATAAAAGAAGTCATGGAAGATTTACATCGGCACCGCGGGTTGACGTTGTGGGAATATATCCGTTTGAAGCGATTGGAAAGCGCGGAAAAATCCGCACTTGAAGAAATCTGTCGGAGGGAAGGGATATGACGTTATACGAAATCGACGCGGAGATAGAGGCGTGTATCGACGGAGAGACGGGCGAAGTCCTTGACTATGAGAAGCTGGACGGGTTGCAGATCGAGCGGGACAGGAAGATTGAAAACATAGTTTTTTTAATCGAGAACACGGAGCACGATATCGAGGGCTTGAAAGAGCAGGAAGAAATCTTCAAAGCGCGTCGGAAAGCGTCGGAGAAGAAGCTGGAGAGCTTGAAAGGATATCTCTCGTATGCGTTGCAAGGACAGAAGTTCGAGACTGTGCGGGCAAAAGTGACGTTCCGAAAGAGTGAAGCGGTAATTGTGGAAGACGAAGCAAAAGTGCCCAAAGAGTATTGGACGGAAAAGGTAACGGAGGGGATAGATTTAACGGCCGTAAAGGACGCCTTAAAAGCGGGCAAGAGCGTGGAAGGCGCGAGGATAGAGGAAAGATATAACCCGCAAATAAACAGCGTCAGGAGGGCGGAAACATGAGCAAATTCAGGGTGTTAAAGCCAGAAGAAATAGAAGTGAAGGTAAAGCAAGCGACGGAAAAGGGCGCGGTGGCGCTCATCTATAAGACTTCGCGAGTAGATATGGACATACTCGACGAGACGGTGGGAGCGGAGAATTGGCAAAGCGAATATCAGGAAATCAAAGGTAACTTGTATTGCGGAATCGGAATCAAAGACGAGACGACGCAGGATTGGGTATGGAAATGGGACTGCGGGATAGAGAGCCGAAGCGACGGGGACGGGAACGAAAAGAAGGGCGAGGCCTCTGACGCGTTCAAGAGAGCGGGAGTACAGTGGGGGATCGGGCGGGAACTGTATACCGCGCCGTTTATCTTTCTGCCGTTGGAAACGGTATCCAATGGGAAAGGATATAAATTGAAGAATCCGTTTTCGAGATTTGACGTAAAGGAGATTGAATATACGGAAAGCCGAAAAATCTCGAAGATAACAATCGTAGATGAACGCGGGAAAAAGGTATTCGAATACCCCAAGGAAGCGACGAACGGGACAGAGAAGCCGAACCAGACGGCGGAACCTGTAAGGAAAGCTGATGAGTTCAAACGATTGACGAAAAGCGAGCTGGTGCAGGTTTACGGGGTAAAGAACGCAGAAGCAACGCTTGCGGCGTTGGAAAAGAAACTTGGCGTAGCGTTTAAGGATTGGGACGCGGAAACGACGGAAAAAGTGCGCGAAACCCTCGAAAAGATGAAGAAAAAGAATACCGAGGAAATGGAAAAATATCGTAACGAACCAGATGACGATTTACCGTTTTAAGGAGCGGCAATGATAAAAGGAAAGATAATCGATATAAACGCAGACGGAAGCGCGATAATTCAAGCACCGATAGACCCGTACATATTGACGCACCGAAAGGTGAAAGAATGTTATGTAGATTTTATCGACAGCCGCCCGCTGTCGGATAAGCAAAGGCGAATGTGCTATACGTTGATGAAAGCGATTGCGGATTGGAGCGGAGAGACCCAGGAAGGCACGAAAACGGCTTTGAAATTAGAGTTTTGGCAATCGCATGTAGAAACGCTCGGGGATAAGATATTTTCCCTTTCAAACGCGCCCATGAGCCTTGTGGCAGAGTTTCAGAGATATCTGATAGACTTTATCCTTTCGAACGACGTGCCGCTGTCGTTCCCGTTGCTAAATTATGTGGACGATATCGCAAACTATACGTACATGTGCCTTATCCATAAAAAATGCTGTATTTGCGGCAGGAGGGCAGACTTGCACCATATAGACGCGATCGGAATGGGGAACGACAGGGCAGAAGCGCATAACGTGGGGAGAGAGGTAATGAGTCTTTGTCGGGCGCACCATACGGAGATACACACGATAGGCAAGGCAGCGTTTATGGAGAGATATCACCTCGAAGGCGGGGTGACTGCAGATAATACGATCTGCAAAATTTACGGGTTAAAGAGGTAAGTATGAAAAACAGCTTTGTATTATACACCGAATACGCTAAGCATATCGGATTACTAAGCATGGAACAGCGCGGGATACTGTTTACCGCCGTAATGAATTATGCGACAGGTATCGAGCTTCCAAAAATGGAGGCGGCAACGGAAATGGCGTTTTCGTTCATCAAGGAACAGCTTGACCGCGACGATGAGAAATATAAGGAAACATTAAAAAAGCGCAGCGAAGCGGGTAAACGGGGCGGACGTCCGAAAACAAATGCTTTTGACGACAGAGACAAAAAAACAGATGAAATCACCGAAAAGCAAACGAAAGCAAAAAAAGCAAATGCTTTTTCTGAAAAACAAAAAAACCCTGTAGATGTAGATGTAGATGTAGATGATAAAGAAAGATTGATTGATAATCAATCGAAAGAAAACAATCAAACAATCAAAGAGGCTGGAAACGACTCTTTATCAGCCTTCCTGAAAGCGTATCCAGCGATAGAGGTGGATATAAGCTCTACAGCGCAACTTTACGGAAAGGATTTTGAGCTCCTATCGGAAAAGTTTTCAGAGAGTGGTTACCTACGGGATAAAACCAATTCATTGAGTTGGGTATGCAGAAACTATACGGACATCATTTGCGATAAGTACAAGGGATCGACGATCCCGAGGGTGGAAAGCAAGCGTCCGATCAAAACGGTTTTATGAGGAAACAAAATGGGATTTCGTACATACACCGACATCGCGGATTTCAGAATCGACGAGAGCCAATATTTGAAAACAGGGATAGAGAAGCTGGATAAAGCGATTTTAGGGTTAGGATTGGGCCAGCTGGTGATCATCACGGGAACGAGAGCGGGCGGAAAAACGACGCTGACGGGACAACTGACGTGTAACTTTATCGACAAGGGATATTCAGGATTGATTTGTTCGTTTGAAATGGCAAATCCGCGGTTGAAGAATTGGTTGACACTTCAGGCGTTAGGTTCGGAAAATCTGCGGGGCTATACGACCTCGACGGGGAAAGAGTTGTTCTACCCGCGAACGAAAGAAGTCAAAAAAGCGGTTGACGATTGGATTTCTTCCAAGTTGAAAGTTTACGACAACGCAATCTTCGACGCGGAAAAAATCTGCTCGGATATCAGCGAGGAAATCAAGAAAAACCCAAAGATCAAGTTTGTTATCCTGGATAACCTGATGAAGATCGAGCTTGACGGAATGCGTGAAAGCAAGTGGGAAGCACAGAGCCAGATCGTAAAAAAACTTCAGCACTATGCCCAGCGGAAAAATATCTGCATTATCTTGGTAGCGCACCCGAACAAAGTAAAGACGCTGCCAAGGATCGAGGACGTAGGCGGGAGCGGGGATATCATAAACACAGCCGACACGGTATTGCTTGTCCATCGGGTAACGGAGGATTTCAAAATCCGTGCAGGCGAATACTTCGGCTGGAAAGAAGGAAATCCCGCGCTGGAATACTCAAGCATTATCGAAATCGCAAAAGACCGAGAGTTCGGAGACGACGACAGTATGGTAGGGGTATATTTCGACCCGAAATCCAAGCGTTTTTTGAATAGGCGCGACGAGGTGATCCGTTACGGTTGGGACGTGAGTCCGACGCAGGAGCGGCTGAAATTCGGAAGCACAACCTTGACGGAAGTAGAGGACGGGGAGGAGCTGCCGTTTTAGGAGGAGGAAATGAGCCAAAAAGAATACAGCGTAACGGATCTATGCGAAGTTTTGCGGCGGGCGTTTGCAAAGAATAATCAAACGTATTTCGGCTATGCGTGGCGTGAAAAGCTGGGGGAGTTTCTGGAAGAAGAAAGCCGATACGCTCGGCTGGTGGATTGGCTGAACGAGAAGATCGAGTTCCACGGCAGCGTAATCAATCCATTGGGCCCGGCGGAAAACGGCGAAGAATTTGAGGAAACGTATCTGAAAGAAATCCAAGACTATGCGGTGCTGATACATCTTCGGGACTTGCTTTTGGACGATCGGACGACGACGCAAATGCGGGAAAACATAGAGAAATGGCTGTGTAAGCGATACAAGATACGTTATTGGGGCGAATATTTTGACGGATACATGTAGGAGGCAAAACATGAGCGAAGGGACAAAAAAGAAGCTGTTGGAGCTGATAGAGGAATATCGAGATAAGGCGCAAGGGCATGCCAAAGGGAGTAAGGCGCAGGTGATGTATGCGTCATATGCGGAGGGATTAAGGCGGGCGATCACGGAAATCGGGAAGGAGGCTACCTATGACGCAGAATGAGGAAATATTAAGGCACTTGCTGACATATGGAAAAATCACGAGCCTGGAAGCGATGAACAAATACGGGATTATGCGGTTAGGGGCGCGGATATACGACCTAAAAAAGCAAGGCTATCCGATAAAGACCTACTTGCGGGTCGGGAAATCTCGTAACGGAGAAAGCATGGTATTTGCGGAATATCGGCTGGAGCGGGTAGAAGAAGCGCGGAGGCGGTGGAGATGAAATTCGTCATAGAGGGTCGCCCGCAGGGAAAAGCTCGGGCACGGACATTCTACAATAGTCGGTTAGGCAAAATGCAGAGTATAACTCCTGAACAGACAAAGAGCTATGAGGATTTAATCCGTTGGAGCTATAAAGCGGCGGGCGGTACATATCTGGGGAAAGGGCAGTTTACGGTGGCTATAAGAGCGATATACGAGGTTCCCGCGTCTTATCCCAAGAAGAAGCGAGAAGCGGCGCTGAGGGGCGAAATACGGCCTTGCGTGAAGCCTGACGTGGATAATATCACAAAGGTTGTCTTGGACGCATTGAACGGGGTTGCGTATCTTGACGACAGCGGGGTGATAGCCGTGACGGTAGAGAAAGAGTACGGAGAAGCCGCACGGGTGGAAGTGGAGATATTATAGATAAAATCGCGCTACGATTGCAGAAACGGGTCTAAATTGAACGATATATAGAAAGTCGATTCCTATATCGAGGAAAAGAAAAACGTTTAATGTAGGCGAAATGAAAGCGTAATCAGCCGTGCGCGGGTTGAAATAAAAAGGAAAACAGTTAAGTTTTGCGAGATAGAGCAAAACGGAAAAACAAGGCTGATACCCGAAAGCCGTCCGCGCACATGGACGGGAAGTAGGGAAAGGAGAAACCTTGTTTGACTTGGAGGAGTAACATGGAGAAAGAGAAGCAAATCGAAGAAATGGCGAAGTTCATAAATGGAAGCAAATGCCCTACGGAGAAGTGTCCAAAAATGGATAAAGAGCAGGAAAAAGCTTTTGGGCCTTGTAATATACATAGGGCGCAAATACTGTATGACGCAGGCTACGGAAACGTAAAGGAAGCGGTGAAAGAGGCGTTACAGAAAGAGCAGGAAAAAGAAATAAAAAAGCAAGAAGCATTTGCCCAAGTAATGGGGTTTACGCCCGACGCTTCCCCGTATTATATCGCAAGGAAATACAAGGAAAAATTTGAGTATGCGATGAAAGAATTAGCAGAGGCAAGGAAAGAAGTGTTTATGGAAATCATGGAAGTGTTGCGGTTCGGCTATGAATTGCCGATAGACGATATCGCAAGGGAAATGGCCAAGGAATATGGAGTGGAGGTGTGCGGTGACTAAAAGCGGATTTATAGAAGATATGATATTACTTATTAGGCAGGCAGAGTCCGAGGCGTTGAAAAATAATATACAAGCAAATACAGTAATATTAAATAATAAAAAGTTTGGAAAGGTAAAACCATTTTATATCGCCCAAGGGGCTTTACCGCCAATGATATGTGGGTTAGAAATAAATCTATCAAACGAATTGCCGGAAGGTTATGATTTTTTAATTTATGAAAACCCTATTACGGAAAGGGAACGGTTAATATCTGATACTCGGAAAGAAACGGCGCGGGAATGCTTGAAAATCCTGCACGGCATAGGAGGCTGCGACGCGACGGAGGAATGGAGCAAAGGCTTTGACGCGGCGATAGACGAGGCATATAAGGAAATCTCGGATAAATACGGAGTGACGGCGTTTGACGAGGAGGACGAGGAATGAAAAGCAAATTAAGCAGGGAGGAGAAATGCGAGCGAGAATAGATACGGTCACGGATAATTTACGCCGTGGGACGGTACATACGCTTTACACGCCGACGGCGGAGGTGGAGATTTGTTTGACCTGTCCGTTGAAAGAGTGTAAAAAGGCCGAGTGTAAAAGGTTCAAGGACGAAAAGAAGAAACTGAAAGGAAGGAAAAGAGCATGACGATAGAAGAGAAGCGGGAATACATAAAACGAGCTGGAGGGGAAGTAAAGGAGAGCGTATGAAGCAAGGGCATTGGCTGACGATAGATAAAGCGTTCAAGGGTTACAGGAGAAATCTTGTAGCCCTGAAAAGCTATCCGTACCCCTATGTTTCTGGAGTGGACTACTCAAAGCCGAGGGTGACGGGGGACGGATACAAAAACGGTACGGAGCAAATGGTGATGTCTGCAATAGACAAGAAAGACGATTTGGAGAAGCAGGTGCGCCTGGTGGAAGAAGTGGTGCGGTGGTTTGAAATCGAGGGTTACGGACGGGAAAGATATATAAAATATCGGTATTTTAAGGGCATGGGCGAATATCGGGCGTGCGACGAATTGGGGATATCCGATAGAACGGGCAGAAGATGGAAGCGCGACGTATTCGAGAAAGCGGAAGCGATTGGCATGAACATAGGCCTATTCGTATGAAAAAATGAAAAGCGGACACAAGATGTCCGTTTTTTCCCATTTTAACGTGATATAATGGTATTGTGGGAAAAAAGAAATTAAACTCAAAAGGCATTACGTTTTACGTAGTGCTTTTTTCATACTCAAAAAGGAGTTGAGACGAAATGAACGAAAAGAATTTGAAACCGGTGCGAAGCAAGGAGGAAGCGAGAGAAAAAGGCAAACGCGGCGGGAAAGCGAGCGGAGAAGCGCGGCGGGAAAAGAAACAATTTCAGCAAGCGGTTTTGGCGGCGTTAAAGACGTCCACAGAACACGGAAGCACAATGTTGGAGGACATTGTAGCGGCGCAGATAAAGCGTGCGTTAGAGGGCGATACAAGGGCCTTTGAAGCGCTTCGGGATACGAGCGGAGAGAAGCCGACGGATAAGGTGGAAGCAAGCGTTACGGACGAAAACAAGGAGCTTATGCGGGAGTATCTGGAAAGCGTTAAGAAAGGGCTATGAAACTCAACGATATTATATGGACGGATAAAATGCGGGCAGTCATGAAGGACGAAGCTCGCATTTTGTTTCTGACTGGCGCGACAGGGTGTTCCAAGACGCTCGTCGCGGGACATAAGTTTATGGATTGGTTATTAAACGCACCCGCGGATGATACGCAGTTTTACATGATCTTCAAAGACCGCGGTACGGGCGTGAGGAATATCCTGCAAAACAAAGACAGCTTTTATAACATGTACGACTTCATGCGGGAGCCGTATGTCAGCGGGAAAGACGGGGGCTTGCAATTCATTTTCCACGGCCTTTACGGGGATAAATATGTTTATCTTTTGGGTGCGGACGACCGCTCGGCGTGGTCGAAGATCCTCGGAGCAAACCCCAACGGGCTATGGCTCGAAGAATTGTCCGTCCTTCATATCGATTGTATTCGGGAATGTCTCGGTCGAGCGTTCAGCCGTGACTGTAAGCTGATCGGGACGACAAACGGCGGACTGCCGACACAGGAGTTTTACACAGAATTTATTAACCACGCGGCGGTGCAATTCAGGGACACGGTGCCCGCGGCAGAGCTTTCGGAAATGATAGAAGATAGACCATATATGCACTACTATCATTTCAACCTCAACGACGACGCGCCGCATTTGACGGATCTACAGCGTGAACAGTTGATAGAGCTGTACCCCGAAAATTCGTTCTACTATTCGAGCAAAATTCTCGGTTGCCGCGGCGCTGTAGAAGGTGCGGCGTATGCGCCGTTGATGAAAAAAGAAACGCACCTGATCCCGTTTGAAAAGATAGATATAGGCGCTATCTCTGAATTGGGCGTATTTATCGATATCGGTTCCAACAGAGACCCCGAAAACACGGATAAAGCCTCTACGGTGGCGAGCCTCGTAGGGTATTCGAAAGGCTGTCAGCGCGTAATAGTGCTGGAGGCGTGGGCAATCCCTGCGACGAGCCACGACGCAATCATAGCCGCCGTGGAAAAGGAATTGGAACCGTGGTGGTGCAAATGGATGTTTAAGCTGAAAAAACTTGCCATAGACAGTGCGGAAGCGATTTTGATAAACACCTGGAAAAGCCGAAACAAGTTCAACACGGTACAAGTAAAAGGGGCTGTAAAGGCGTATAAGGACGTGATTACGCTTCGCACGAGGTGCGAGCTGAAGCAACAGCTATTGTTGCAGGGTCGGCTTTTATGGAGCACGCATGCGATAAACTCGTACAACGCGCATACGCGGCTTTTGCTGGACGATGACGGGGCGGAGCTGGATATGGGCGTTCAGGACAACGACTACGGCGATTCGCTCGCCTACGGATTGACAGAGAAGTGGAACGACATTACAAGAAACATAAAGAGGTGATTTTTATGAGATTTTACAACATTATCAAAGACGGAATCGAGAACGTCATTGACGAGGGACAGTACGAGGCGATATATAAACCGAAGGGCTGGAAAATCGTCGGCGTATGTGGTGAAACGGAGCCTTTCCCGTCTGTACCCGAGAATGAGATTATTAAGAAAAATACGAACAAAATGAAACGGACGGCCCCGAAGAAGTTCGACGATAAGCTGATAAAGGACGATTAAAAAAATGGCACGTTATAATTTCGATTTGAAAAATAAAGAGATCATCGATAATATCCGTTCGCCCGCGGTCTATGCGTACAACATGGCGCAAAATCTTGCGTTGCTCAGCAACGACGCGTCGGTTATTCGTCGGTTTTATCAGGTGGAAATCCCGAAGTATTTCAAAGACACCTGGCTGACGCAGGAGGCGGAAAACAAATTCCTCGGGCATTATACCCCGGGGCAGGCCTTTGCGTATTTCGGGATTGTCCCGATGATCGTCAACGCGAAAGTCAATCTCGTGGCGTCCAACGGCTTCAAATGCGAAAGCGATGACGAGGAAATCGACGAGGTACTCAATGAGCTGATAGACGAAGCGGAGCTTCTAAAGAAATTCTGCGACGGCGTGTATTGGGAAAGCGGTATCGGCGACGTGGCGTATCGGGTGTCCTACTGTCCCGAAATTTGCGACAAGCCGATTATCGATATCATCGAACCCCAGCATTTAGAGGTCAATTACAAACGCGGGAAGATAAAATCTTTCGTAGTGAAAGAGGTATCGAAAGACGATCCGACGTACGAGCTTCGGGAGATACACTACAAAAACGAAGAAGGCTATGTCTGTATCGAGTATCGGTTTGCGAAAGACGGTAAATACGTCCCCAAGAACGACGAGGCGTTGATGGCCGAGTGCAGGGCGATGTTTCCCTCTGATATAGATATAGAGCCCCGCCAATTCCCCTTGAAAGACTTTTTGATTATCTTCAAAAAGAACGACAATTCCAACCAGCTTTATAAAGGGGAAAGAGGCGTACCCGACATTCAGGGTATAGCGGATATCGAGGACGCACTGACGGAAAGCGTCAGCGATTTAATCGACGCAATCCGCAAGGGCGGCACAAAAGAGTTTGTATCGGAGGAGCTTATTCCGCAGGACGTGGAGGGGAACGATTTAAGGCTCAACCATTTCAACAAAACGATCATCACGACGAAAGGAAGCTCGACGCCCGGGGACAGTTCCGCGCTGTGGAACGTCGTTCAAGGGGATATCAAGTGGGAGGCTTATACCAAGACGATACAAAACCTCATGAGCGTAGCGATCAACAAGGCGGGGCTGTCTCCCACGACGTTGGGGCTTACGGGTTTAGAGAGTATAAACAGCTCGCAGGAAAGCCAGGACGCGCGGGAAAAGCCGAGCATGCGTACTCGGGAAATATCTTTGAACGGCTGGCGCACGACGCTGAAAGAGCTGTTAAACCGCTATTTGCAGGTTCGGGATTATATCGACGGGCATGAAATCATCGATTATTCGGGTTTAATCAATATAACCTTTAATGAATATACCAATCCGACGGTGGAGAACGTGACGGACGTGCTCATAAAGCAAGTCAAGGGCGGCATAAAAGCGCCGTTGACGGCGATCAAAGAACTTAATAAAGGCATAAGCGACGAAGAAGCGGAGGAGGAATTTTTACAAATCCTTGCCGCACAAGGCGCGCCTGTCGTCGATGAGGGGGACCGGGAGAAAGAAACTTCCGATCTCCCTTTTGATTACGACGACGAGGCCGCGGAAGAACAGACCCCCACGGAGAATAGCGCTCCATAATAAAGGCTAAATTCGTGAGTCGCAACACGTTAAAGGCGAAATGCGCGGCGGCGTTACGCGGTGAGTAGCGACACCTCAAAGGGCTAAATAACTTTTAAGGAATAAAGAAATATGGGAAGCAACGAATTAAAAAGAGAACTTTCGAAGCTCTCGGGTGTGGATTTTTTCAATCCCAAATACCGCGAACTTTTCAAGAAGGCTTTCCCCGAGGATAAAGACGCGGAGGAAGAAAAACTGAAAAAAGAGGGTATGATCGGCGAAGAAAAAATCAAAGACAAAACCGAGGACATCGACAAAGCCGAGGACGAGCGCGAAATCGATAAGATCGAACGCGACAAGGCGGAAACTCCCGAAAAACGCGACGAAAAAGCGGAAGAAGTACGGGAGGAAACGCACGAAATCGGAAAGGAAGTAGATGAACTTAAGGGAGACAAGACGGAGGATATGCTGCTGGAAACGAAGATTGAAAACGCCCTTTTGCGCGGTGGGGTGCGCGAAGAGAAGCTCGGTCCCGCTATGCGGCTGGCAAAATCCGAAATCGGCGGTCTCGACGAACTCGGAAAGGTCGAGGACATTCTGAAAGACTTCCCCGAATGGGTACACGGCTATAAGCCGAAGGGCTTCGGAATGGATATCGACAACGGCTCGGACAATCTCTCCGAGGAAGAAAAGAGATTAAAACAAATGGGAATCAATCCCAGAGATTAAAAAAGGAGAGTAAAAAATTATGGCATATACGGAAGCTTTGCCGTCCTCGTTTAAGTTCAACGCAACCGAAACGGTGGATACGGTATTCAGCAAAATTCTTGTACACAACTTATTTAAGGACAACACCTTCAAGCCCGGCGTGACGTTTACGAACAAGTACAACGAACGCGGGGGACAGATTTATGCGAGACGTTTGGGAAAGACCGCGGCGACGGTCAAGGTCGCGACGAGCGCGGGCGGGCTGGATTTAACCCATACCGAAACGGCGGACAGCCTCATTTTGATCCAGAAAACGGACGCCATTTCCCGCAGTGAGAAATGCTACGATCTCGTGGAGGTTCTCCGTGAAAGCGGAAAATCCGTCGATAAGGTCAGCGAAGTCGTCGAGGAATTCAAGGAAGGGTGCCAAATTCAATGGATGTCCTATCTTCTGAAAAAGCCCGTGGCGGAGAACGACGTAGGCGTCGGCGGCGCAACGCGAAGTGCGAACACCACGGCGGACACTACGCTCGATACGCTCATCAGTTCTATTCTCGCGGACAGACAGCAAATTCGCGTCAACGGCGGAAACGCAGATGTTTTGATTATCAGCCCTGAAATGGAAACGCTGTTTCTTGCCAACGCTTATAAATCTGGTAATGCGTTTATCCCTGAAACGAACGAAGCGCTTATCAAGGACGGTAAAATCGGTCGGCTGTACGGCATGAATGTTTTTTCGTCCAACCTGATCGGAAGCGGTACTCCCTCCGTGCTTCCCGTGGCGGGTAATGCTCCCGCGAATACGGGCGACGCGGCAAAATGCGAGTACATAGTCTATGACCACGACGCTTTCGCTATCGCGGCCGATATCCTCGGTCTGCGTATGGTAAACGCGATCGACTTTATCGGCTCTTATGCGCAGGTGGAAGCGGTCAGCGGAGGCGGCGTCACCAATCCCGCACTCGCTATCGCTAAAGTCACGGCAACGGCTTAAAACGACAAAGGGACGGGTTTTCCCGCCCCTTTATTATGACGGTGAGAAGCAAAAGCGGGTGCAACTCCCGCAACCGTCAAACACAGAGGGTTTAATATGCGTTTATATTACGGCACCTACGGCCACCATTTGAGCGGCAAGCTCTATGTCTATTGGGGCGACGACAATTTAAGAACGGGACAGCAGGTCGTCGCGCCCGTGACAAATAAGCGGAGCGGACGGACCTATAATACCATGTTCACGATTTCCAAATCCAGCTCGGAAAAGAACGCCGCGGGCGAAGTCGGACGGCTGGAGGGCAAGGGGATTTTTATCAAGACCATCAACGGGCGCGACCTGTTATCTTTGCCCGGGGGGAAGCCCTTCGAATCCAAAGAAGCGTGGAAGCGCGAAAGCGAGGAACGGTACAGAAAGAAACACAATCTCCCGCCGTTGGAAAAACCTGTAAAAGCGGCTTCTCCTGCGGCTTCAAAGCCCTTGTCAAAGGGCAGGCCGAAAACGCGAAGCGGCGGGAAGCGGCGGCGTAAAGCGTTCAAAAAGCAAGCCTCCAAGCTTTTGAAAGGAATAGGCACCAATAAGAAAGCCATCAACGACAGTACGGCGGAAGCCGCAAAATCTGCGCTGTTGAGATCGAGAAAGGTTGCGGCGGATTCCGTGAAACAGAAAGAACGCATTAAGAAAATGAAACAGAAAGAAGCATTTAAGGAGTAACGACATGAAGAAAAGCGACGTACCCGTTTATAACGACCCTGTGGATTTCGAGGACGGGGATAATAAATACCCCTGCAGTACGCAGTTTATGGTTTATAACCCGTTACAGCACAAATATTTTCTGACCCCCGAATGTCTTACGCTCAACGGCGTGGACGTACAAAGGCGGTATATCAGCTCCAATCCGAACAAAATGCAGGAGTTCATACAGCTTGTGACGGACACCGTTTATGATTATATCCAATATAAAGCGGGCTGGAAAACCTTTCAGGTCATGTTATACAGGATAGCGACGGTGCCGAGGCAGATTTATCAAGACCCTTATACTTTCCGCAAACAGTTCGAGGAAGCGTTGATTATCCAAGCGCAGTATATCATCGATAACGGCATTACGACGAAATATTCCGCGTTCGACTTATCCAAAGGCAAGAGCGCAGGCGTGGCTCCCGAGGAAGATTTCAGGGATAATTCTTATATTTCTCCCCGTACGATCTACAAGCTCGATTTCATGGGGCTTACGCGTTGGTTTATGCTCCCGCAGTTCGTTCGGCTGGATACGGATAAATATTGAGGTGAGGCCATGAAAAATATACGTGTGGAAAAGCGCGTTCCTTTCGGTTTTAAGGGCGAATGGGGACAGGTCTATAAATCTTATAACGTAGAGGAGAAAACCTCCTCACAGGTCGTTTTATGGGGTAAAAATTACTATGCGGATATCGGTCAGGACGTGCAGTTCAAATATTTGGAGAACGGTATCGACAAGCAGAAGTTTTTTTCGCAGACCGAGGAAAATATCGTCGTAAAAAGCGATTACAGAATTGTAGAAACCACGGACGCTTACTTTAACGAAGAAATCGGGGAGTTCGAATGCGTCGCGGATATAGGGGATATTGTGTATTTGTTCGGCCGCTGGTGGACGGTGGACAACGCAGACGATAAAAGTATCTTTAATCCGAACAAACAGACCTTTTTTTATTTGGGGCTGAAACGCATTAAAGAAGAAATTATTATTTTATAAGGAGACAAAATGTTAAATCCACAGGAAGTATCAAATTTAATCGAAGAAAAATTAAACGAAATCGGAAAAGCATGGCATGACCCATATACTTTTAAGCTCTTTTCTGAAATCGGAGAGGACAAAGGCGGAGCGGATATATGCGGCATTTTACGGAGCGATTCCGCAGAGTTTGCGCCCGTGCCCGACTATACGGAGGGGAAAATTATCTATTCCGTTGATCTCCCCGTTCCCGCCGCACGGGTAAACTATCATTTTTTACAGGTCAAAGGCATTGTCGAGGAGCTGATAAAAAACAATAACGGCTTTTCCCATAAATTCACCGACGGCAACGGCATTATTACGTTTGCAGAGAAGAAAACGGGTACGTATAAAAACTCTTACGGCGTGGGCGAAAACGTCACGATGTCGTTCTCCGTAGCCGTTACTTACACCGAAAACGCCGTTACTTCCGCCGATAAACATTGGCTTTTGGACGGCGTAGAAATCCCATTCCTCGAAGAAAGCGTTACGGTGGAGCGCGAGGGGACTATGCGGAATATCTTTACCGAACAATATAACAAGCTGTTGCTTACGGGCCAAACGAAATACTATAATTTCAGAATACCTTACGAGTCGTCGGTCTGGAATAAACTGCAGAAAGAAATATTAAACTCGTCCGTTTCTCAAAATGTTACACAGGGAACATATGAATTAAAATACTATGACGGCAGTGCATTTACCGAAGCCGCACCGTTTACTACGAAAGTAAAGATTTTCCGCAGCGGGAAATCAAGCTCCATGAGACCCGACGCCAGCGCTTTTGACGTCACTTTTACCGACTATGACGGCCCCGACACAAATTATTGGCTGGGGCTTTTGGATTTCCCGTTCGATATGAACGGCGACGATACGAGATATTTTGCAAGCAAGGTAGAACAGTATAACTACTTTGAGGGCAAAATTTCCGCAGGAGACGCGCCGTTTGTCAACATCGAAGCCCCGAACCTCGACTCGCTGTTCATAACCTCGCAGGTTTACCAAAAAGACGCGAAATTCGGTAACCAATTCAAGTACGCGAACAAGAATTACGCGGTTATCAAGGTCATAGACAATTCCGTGCCGTTGGGACCTGATACCATACGCTTTTTCTTCTACTTTATCACGAAATCGACCATAGGCGCGGGCGGGAAAATGCTCCTCGATTTACGGCTCGATACCGTTCAGACCTTTTTCTTTGACCCCGAAATCTCTTTCTCCGACTGTATGATAGAACGGGCGCATTTGAACAGGTTTCAAGAGGTCAGCACCGATCCCTCGAAAGTTCGTTTTATTGCCGATCCCGCCTCAAAGATATTCAACGCCGAAGAGGGTATGAATTTCCCTAAACGTCTTGTTGATAGGCAAAAACTGTCTTTGAAATTTACGGAGAATACTACTGCACCTAATGAGGTTGATGATTGGCTTAACGAAAATGTTGACTATTGGGTTTACGTCTTTATTGACCCTAAAGCTGAAACTAAAAATGAGAACGGTAAAGTAACAAGTAGCGGTTATAATATATATGAAATTGATAATACTCTTAATTCTCCGAAAAATACCATTTCAGGAAAAATTGGTTTAACGTATTATAGTCAAATTTTTAGTGGGGCAACAAGTGTATTCAGCTATCCAATACTCAAAGGAAACCGCAAAATAATAGTAAGGTCAAAATCAAAAGAAGACGGAAATACAGAAACTGTAGATATTTATATTAATCATCTTGCAAGAGAATATTTTGAAGAACTAAATAGTAATACAAGCTACTACTATACGATTAAAATTTCTATTGTCCCACCGTTTAGCATATTGGAAGCGGCACATGTAAGCGGTAATAATTTAATAATAGAAGCAGTTACTGACAAAAGTAAAACATATTGCACTTATGGTGGTGGAAAAGCTATAAATTGTTTTAGCGGACTGCCTAAAACAGGTTTATTCTACGGCAGTGTACAAATGAAAAAATCAATACAAACAAATCCCTATACTATAGTGGAAAATTTGGCAATCGAAAAAAGCGATATAATAAAAACGTTAGCGCCTACCCTTAAATATAATCCTAAATTGAATAGTCAAAATTTCAAGGAAATAGTTATTACTGGGGCAAACGGGGATACGTTTACTTATGACATTCAGAAAATAACTACTAATATTGTATATTTTTTGTACAGTGAACCCATTCAGCCTGAAATTACAAGATACTATATGAGATTACCTGCCGTGGGATTATATCTTGAGGGCACGGAGGAGAATTATACGGGCTTGGTTGGAAGTACGGATAATTCATTAGCGTTTGCCAATGACCAGTATTCTGCCTTCATTGCAAACAATAAAAACTTTTTTATGCAGTCTGAATCAAAAATTCTTACAGGCGCAACAAAATCTGTTGGCGGCATTATAGGCCAAGCCGCAAGCGGAAATGTAGCAGGGGCGGTAGGGAGCGGCTTATCGGCAGGATTAGATATTGCGCAATCTTATATAGACCGCTCTATGACGATTGACAATATGAGAAATGCCCCCTCCCAATTAAAGAGCGCTAACGGAAACGTAATCTTTAATATGTTTGCTACCGATTTAGGGTTGTACGTAGAAAAGTATTCTGCGTTAGACGGAGACCTTAAAACAGCTAACGATTTCATGAACCTGTATGGCTTCACGTTCAATTCGATTGCTAACATCAAAGATTACGTACATATTCGCAAGTATCATAACTATGTCAAAGCGCAGTTGCAGGGAATTACGGGAAATATCAGCAATACCGCCCGCGACGACTTGCGGCAACGTTTTGCAAATGGTATAAGATTTTGGAATCAAGATAATATTTCGTATCAGTACGAAAACTATGAACTTTGGCTTGAAGATTAACTAAAATAAGACTACCGCTCGGGTAATTCCGAGCGGTAGCAAGTCAATCGATATAATAATCAATTTGATAAGATAATGGAAATATTTTTGAGGTATTTTATGAATGAAATCAAAATTTATCTAAAACCCAGCGGAAGTATAGCAGAGCTATACAAGGATTTCGAGCTTTACGAAGGCTGTTACCGCAATTCGCAGTTAACTGTTTTTGTGCCAAAAAGTCTTTTATATGAGAACGAGAACGGCACTTTTGTGAATCTTGCAAAAACGGGTGCAATCCTAACCGCGCCCAACGGGTCCAAGTTAACGACAAAAAGTTATTATCTCGATTACGAGAGGGATCAGACTATCGGCGGGGTTGAATTTAGAGTATATACGACGATTACGCCGAAAGAGTTCTGCGTGTATGCAGGAACGCAAACCGTCGTGGTGAACGTGGAAAGCATAGATAATACAAACCCAGACGCGCAGACGATTATCTCGGTAACTACAACGCAAACAGCCGATTTAATCGTTTTAGAGAGTGCTTATTTAGGTCAGGACGAACCGATAGACCCAACCGAGCTGGATAAGATAAAGGCAACGCTAACGGAAATCCAGAGCGAAATCGGAGGCTTGCCGAATAAGTATGTGCCCAGATCTTCAGGCCGACATATCGTATATGTCAATGATATAAACGGAAATCCGAGTACGCAAATCTATGCCGTTGATGCTTCGGGAAATATCATAGTTCAGCGAGACGAAAACGGACAAATCAAAGTGCCGCTTGCTCCCCTGCAAGGCTATGACGCGACCTCGAAAAACTATGTAGATGAGTCTATTGAAGCCTTACCGAGCAAGTATGTAACCCTTGACACCGATCAGACGATAGACGGGACAAAAGGCTTTACGTCGCCTATAACCGTTGGCGGGCAAACGTGGCGTACGTCCTATATGAAAGATTCCTTCGTCTATACCGTGGATGGTTATAGCTATGAGGTGACTTACCCCGAGAAAAGCGGTCTCATGGCGTTAAAAAGCGACATTCCCACGGACTACGCCACGCAAGGCCAGCTTGCGCAAACAAACCAAAATGTCGAGGATTTATATACGATTTTAGAACAGGCGCAGGTAGTGACGGTAACAACCTTGGAGCAGGCCTACACGACGAGAGAGACGGCCGACGGCGAGAATATCGTTGACGGAGTACAAACGACGGTTAAGGAAATCCGAGGCAAAACCGTTGCGACGGAAAATTTGATACCGTATCCATACGAGGAAAGCACAAAAACGGCAAACGGAGTTACTTTTACGGTTAACTCTGACGGAAGCGTTACGGTAAACGGGACAGCGACGGCAAGGACAGTATTTTTTATCGTTAATATCAATAAATTCCTTAGATTATCGCAGGGTGTTTCTTATAGGTTATCGGGTTGTCCTGCTGGCGGTGGCGATAATACATTTTCTCTTACTGTTCAAGATATTACCTATTCGCAAACCTTTAACGACGTTGGGAATGGCGAGAGCGTGGTAACACGATTTACAGATTATTATGCGTTTATTACTATATTTGCAGATTATACGGCGAATAATCTCATTTTCCGTCCTATGCTAAACGCAGGCACCACCGCAAAACCGTACAGCAAGGGGTTTGCGGGGCTGAAAAATGCGAGTTTCGAAAAAATCGTCAGCACGGGGCGAAATTTGATACCGTATCCATACGAGGAAAGCACAAAAACGGCAAACGGAGTTACTTTTACGGTTAACTCTGACGGAAGCGTTACGGTAAACGGGACAGCGACGGCAAGGACAGTATTTTTTATCGTTAATATCAATAAATTCCTTAGATTATCGCAGGGTGTTTCTTATAGGTTATCGGGTTGTCCTGCTGGCGGTGGCGATAATACATTTTCTCTTACTGTTCAAGATATTACCTATTCGCAAACCTTTAACGACGTTGGGAATGGCGAGAGCGTGGTAACACGATTTACAGATTATTATGCGTTTATTACTATATTTGCAGATTATACGGCGAATAATCTCATTTTCCGTCCTATGCTCAACATTGGCACTACCGCTCTGCCCTACGAGCCGTACATCTCCGACACTCTTTCCGCTGAAACGCCTATCGAGTTAGCCGAATATGACGTCGTCTATCCCGAAACGGGAGAAACGAAACGACAGAGTAATACTTTGACGTTTGACGGGACGGAAGAGTGGTATTTGACCGGAAATGCGGAAAATAATTTTTACAACTATCGATATTATACACATATATCCGTAGAAGCACAGAAAACCAAAGTCCCTTGCATATGTAACAAATACGATTATAAACTTTCCGTTGAAAATGATACGGGAAACGATATTGGCATATTAGTAATCAGGGGATATGTGTATATTCGCTTAGGTTCAGGCAGTACGATTAAAAGTGCTACCGAATGGAAATCCCAACTTGCCGCATGGGCAGGAGCAGGAAATCCTTTGACCGTGACCTACAAAACCGCCGAAGCCACGACCGAAGCGACGCCGTTCAATAAATCAAAGTATATCGCATGGAAAAACGGAAGCGAAACGATAGAGCAAGGCCCGACGGATAACAGCGAGTACGGCGCGGAAAACACCGTCAAACAAGACTACTTTACCCTAACAGGAGGTACGACAAATGGCTAAAAAGATATTATCACGCAGGCCTTTGAAACGTGAGGAACTGCCCGAGCTGAAAGGTACGGCCGTGGAAAGCCTGGCTATTAGACAATTGCGCCGCAAAGAATGTTTCGATATCGCAGACCGCGCGGCGTGGTACGACACGTTGACAGAGGAGCAAAAAGCCGAAGTCCAGAGCTGGCGCAAAGCGTGGCTGGACGCACCCGAAACGGGGATTATCCCCGAAAGGCCGAGGTGGATTAAATAAGGAGAAAACATGAAAAACTATCGTTCAGCAGAAAAAGCCTTAAAGGTGGGCGTTGAAAATATTTGGGTGTTACATCATAACATCATTTCAAAAAATTTTCCAAGCGACCATGAGAACATGGAGGAGTATTACAAATTGGCGTTAGATTGTGCGGACAGTATTATTGAAAACGGGATTTCTATCGGCATTCCCGAAGTCTCGATTACGGAAGCTCTCGAAGAATACGACGCTATCCCTGCAAAGACCTATCCGAAGGTAGAAGCCTATACTCTCGTCCAGGAAATGTTTAATCGGATTATCGTTCTCCTTGATGAGGCAAAAGTCGAGGAAGGCGTACCCGACTATATAAAAAACCTGATAGAAGAATGGCAACAGAAATTTGACCTTGAAGCCAATTACAAAATCGCACATCTCCTTGCGGCGGAAAGGGAGGCTGAAACAGAATGAAAGTGTATCTTAAATATCATGGAATTGGCAGGTTTGCAGAGCCTGCCTTTTCTATTGCAGACAATGCGCTTGAACTCGATTTTGAGGGCGTAAAAGGCTTGTCGGGCGAGTTTATATTCATCTATCGGATAAACAGTCAGGCAGAGAAGAAAGTAACGCTCAAGGCCTGTAAAACGGCAATTCCGATTGAGGAGCTGAAGGCGGGGCAATTAGACGGAAAAGTCATTCATTGCGTTCGCGGGGTGAAAGTTTCGGAGTACGACGTCGAGCCTCTGATATTAAAAGATATCGAGGGACAGTTTTACGCCCACGGACTTCTAACGGATTTGCAGAATACGGTCGCAAGTCTGACAAAGACCGTCCGTATTCAGGAAGAAAAGATAGAGAAGCTCGAAATTGCTTTGGCCGAAGAAATCGAGGTAAAAGAAGAGCTTCTCGCAAAATTCAAAAGCTACGTCAACGACGGCGTAGAATTAACATTCAAGGAGTAAAAGAAGATGAAAAAGAAAAGAATTATAAACGTGTTGATTGTCGTGATTTTAGTCGCGCTTTTGTCGGTGTGCATAGGTCTGATTTTTGGCACGGGTACATATTCCGCGAAAGCAGAGGAAACGTCGATAGAAGCCCCGCAGGACAGCGCAGACGAGGCTACAAGCGACGATAGCTCTGTAGTCGAGGAAACACCCGCGCCCGACCCCGAGTTCGATTTAGACGCATTTCTCGCCTGGGTCCAAAAGTACGCGGACCAAGCGGGGATAGGGAGCGAATACGCAAAAGCGGTGGAGGCGATAAAAGCGGCCGCTTCCGAAAAGCAAGTGACGATCTCCACCGTGGCGAGCGTGGCGCAACTTCTCGTGTTCGTCGTCTATCTCGTCTATACCAACGTCAAGAACGGGAAACTGAAAAAGCAGTTGAAAGAGGTATCGGAGAAGTTGGATTTACAGCTTAAAGGCACCAACGGTTTAATAGACGAGAGCAACCACAACGGGCAAACGGGCGATAGCACGAAAAGGGACGTGGAAGCCTTGAAAAAGGCATTGGCGAATTTTACGAAAGCCTTTATGCAGTTTGCGGATAGAACGAATATCGGCGCGGCGAGCAAAGAGGCGATCAAGCATGATCTGAACGCGGCGATCCGAGAGATAGACGGCGAGACAAAGGAGAAATCCGATGAAGAAGATCAAGCACTCTAAAGAGTTGTACTACAACGCAAGATTAATCGCGTATTGGGTGGGCATGGCGTTTTGCGTCGTGCCTACTTTAATAGCAGGGATATTGAAACTGCCCGTAATCGTGGTTAAAGACGCAAACAGCACGTTGTCGGGGGTGTTCGTGGTCGTCGTGGTATGCGCCGCGCTGCCGCTGTATAAAGCGCTCATAAAGGTCATGAAAAGCCCTAACGCCGCGGTGATCTGCTGGGTACTGTTCGGACTTATGGCGCTGGTCAATTCCATGGAGAAAGCCACGATAGAGGGCTTGACGTTCGTCTTTGCGTTTGCGGCGATCGGGAATACGCTCGGGGCGATCTGCTTCAAGCTGTCCAAAGAGTTTGAGGAACTTTGGCGCCACTGTGGGCAGGTGGAGGTAACAAACCTGAACGGAGGCGATAAATGATTGAACCTATCAAGACAGAGAAACCTGAACAGATTATTTACGCGCCCGTGATCAAGCCGAAAAAGAATATAAACGCATTTGTAAACGGGGTACTTATCTCTACCGCCGTATCCATATTCTTGGCAATGTTGGCGACTTATTTTGTTACGCTTTGTTTTGACGGGGAAATCGGGGTAAAAGACTTTTCCGTTAATTGCGTATGGCTGATGGTGGGGAGCTATTCTCTGGGTACGGTGACCAAGAAGATAGCGACAAATAAAGCTCACATGACGGAAGGATTTACCGAAGTGCGGGAACTCGCCGATAAAAAGCTAAAAGAGCTTCGTGCACAGGGTTACGGGGCAAGAATTGCGGAATATTGCAGAAACTATGAAATCACCGAACAGAATAACGTCCGAAAGGTAATTTGTCTGAATTATAACCTTGACTTTTCTGCATACGTCGAAAAATATGCAGGCAAAACCCTGCGGGAGATACGCGCTCAATATCCGAACGATTTATTGACCGACGGACAGAAAAAAGCGATACGGAAAGCCAATAAAGTGAAAATCCATCACTATGACCCCGACTTCTTAAGATGGGAGGAAACCGCCAAAGCCTACCGCTCGCCGTCGGAAGCCTACCGCGCGGACGTGGCGAACAAGATAAACAGCGTTAATTCGATCGTGACAAATATTATTTCTTCCCTGTTCGCCTGTTCTATCGGAGTGGACCTGCTGATGAATTTCAACAAACAAACGGTAATTATGGCATTAATCAAGGTGGCGTTTATTATCATCAACGTAGCGAATAAGTTTATTTTCGCATGGCAGAACACGACGGTGACGGAATGCAACCGCTATCGCTTAAAAGCGTCGGAAGCGGATAATTTTCTAGACTGGTGCAAGGCGAATCCGCCGAAAACCAAAGCGAGCAAAGAGGAGAGCGTATGATTACAATATTCTTGATTTGGCTCGTGACCGTGCTCGCTTCACATGATTATGAGGATTGAGAAAACCCCGACATGGCAGGTAATACTGCTTTGTCGGGGTGTTTTTTGTGATATTAAAAATAAATACAGGCTAATACAGGTCAATATAGATTAATACAGATTAATACAAACAAAAAAAGTAAAATTTTTTTCACCAAAATAGTTGACTTTTTAGATAAAATAGCATATACTAATATCAACAGAACCTCGCACGCCTCTTTACAATGCGTACCACGCGAGGTCATTTAATTTTTAGGACAAAAGATAAATGCTTAAATCTCATCAACCTCCGATAACCGTAGAAAAACAAGTTGAAAATCTGGAAACCTTAGGGTGTACCGTTGAAAATAAAGAAGAAGCGATAGAGTTTTTGAATAACGTATGTTGTGGGGTTTTTAAAGTCAAAATGACTAATTAAAACGTATGTTGTGGGTTTTTGATGTATCTAATATTATACGTATCTTGCGCCAGAAACAAGGAAGGGCGCAAGCTCCAACTGTAGCGTAGCAGCCACGCGAGGCTACGCGCTGCGCGCTTTATCCCGCTCCGCAAATGGCTATTAAGGGAGGAGGGGTTCCCCGTAGCCCCTCAGGGCACGCGGGGAACCGACCTCCGTCGGTTATCAGGTCACCGCATTGAGGGGAATCCTTAAGGGTATGGTACGGCCTTTAAAAAAAGGCCGTAACGCTCTTTTTACCGCATGTCGGGTATATCCCCTCGGTAGAACGTCAAACCGCTCTTATAACGCAAATCTGCCCCGCGTAAAACAGCTTGTAAAACGACTTAGCACAAAGCTAACAGATTACCACCGCTTGATTATTTATCCTTGCCAGCCACAAGACAAAAGGCACGATTTTATAGCAGCGGTCAGCCTTTTACTCACCCTACAGTTTACCGACTTGTAGCGCGGTCGGATCTATAAAAAAACGAGGTACGTTGCTCCTAGGAAAGAAAAACGTACCTCTAATTGGGATCACGAGGAAAAGGCGATAACCTACACCTCATGATATAGAGAAAATCCTAAGAACCTAATAATTATAGCAGAAAGTTGAAAGTTTGTCAAGGCTTTTTCTAAAAAAAATTAAAAAAAAATTACAAGTTTTAGTTATAAAACAGTTGACAAATAGAACCTAAGGTATTATAATAGTCTTGAAGTTATAGATAGGAGGTAAAAGAAATGTTTCGACAGCTTTTAAGAACTTCAGGTTATACGCAAATCGAGCTTGCTCGAAAATTAGGTGTAACACAGGCGTTGGTTTCTAAATGGGTTACAGGCCGAGGGACTCCCAAAACGGTTACGATTCCTAAGATTGCAGAAGTTTTTGGCGTATCGGTTGACGAAGTAATCGCGTGTTTTACGAGCAAAGAATAAAGGCCTTGGGCGAAAGGAGAAATTATGACGAGTGAAGAATTTAAGAATTTAGAAATAGGCGATTGGGTAAGAGAGAGCGATGAACATTATGATAAAAATGTTATTTTCGCTCCTGTACCTTATAGAGGAAGAATGCGAGGACGGGTAATCGTGAAAAAAGAGGGTGAATGTTTTGAGCTTAAAACCTATGATATTTTCAACGAGCGTGTTATAGGGGTTGGTGACGTTTGTTACAGAGATTTTGAGATTGAGGCAAAACAAAAAGACGAGAATAACATTTTTCGAGCAAAAATCACTCCTGAAGAATTGGAATCGGCAGCACAACCGCTTGTAGAACTGTTAAGAAAAAAAGGTCGCCCACACATGACTGTGTTAGTGACCGACTGGAACGTAGAACTTGTTGAAGCATTGAGCGGTATCCCAATGCCGTATGACGATTAAGACGAAAAGAAGCCAAAAAAAGCCGGCCGAAGCCTGCAGGGAGGAGAGAATGAGACCATTTATCGAAGAAGATTCTGTCTTACTTTGCGGAGACGATTTAATACAAAATGGAAGCTGGACGGAAAAAGGATTGGCTTTAATAGCGGCAATCGAGGTGGGAGCTATCACCGATAAAAAAGGGGTGTACGATACAGCGATATTCGATAAATTTTGGGATAAATTCGAGGACTTACGGCTTGAAAATGGAAAAGAAAAATAATTCTAAATTAAAAAATACTATTATTACTCTTGTTTTGAGCATAATGTCGTTTATATTTGGAATTGCGGGAGCTATTATCAGTCTAATTTGTATTTTAACTTCTTCTTAAATATTTTTTTTTATTGGCACAAATCTTAAAAGTTAATTTTTTGTTTCAGGTTTTGAAATCTGAAAATGAATTGACAAGACGAAAGCTACAATTTCCATAATAGTACCTCAATAAATTTATCGGGAGTAAACAAATGAACAAGTTAAAAGCTCGCCGAGAGGAATTAAACCTCACGCAGAAACAAGTGGCCGAACGGATCGGGATCGCACAGCAAGCATATCAAAGATATGAAAATACCGACCGACTTCCAAATGTTAAAGTCGGAATAAAGATTTCCAAAGCCCTTGAAACGACGATAGAAGCCTTGTACGACGATTAATCTTCAAGCTGAAAAAGTTCCTCGACTGTTGTATTAAGAACTCGTGCAAGGCGCAAAGCGGTCTCTACAGTTGGTGCTCGTTCTCCATTCTCCCAACGTTGGAACACTTGATAATAAATATTAAGCTTTTCAGCAAGTTGGCGTTGAGTTAAATTTTGAGCCTTACGAAACTCCGCAATTTTGTTTTTCATAAAAACCTCGTAAAAATACTTGACAACCAAATAGTTATATGATATACTCATATTACAACCGAATAGTTGTCAAAATAAAGATAAAACAAATTATAATCTTTATTATACTACAAAAAGGTTGTGAAAGTCAAGCGGAGGTAGAAAAATGAGCAGAAATCAAAAGCGTATTGACGTGGAGAAGTTCAGCAGAATGTGGTGGAAGTACGAGGGCGGGAAACTGACGGCAAGACAGGATATCAGCCGCGACCCGTTTGGGAGCTTCGAAGTAAAGTTCAGACAGAGCCTTGAAAACGGCGGCGTGGTAATGGAGATAGAAAATAAAGCCTATCCGACATTAAACAG
>OGFG01001264.1_pt1 | contig 26290 bp, 34 predicted proteins | sample 1570761 | NCBI WGS metagenome assembly OGFG01 (sample SAMEA2581938, study PRJEB24529) | metagenome | biome: Human gut stool | place: China | collected 2011 | reverse complement strand
TATCGATCTGCGAGAATCGATTGCCTAGGCATCGGGTGGGTGGTCCATGTCATTAGGACGGAGGAGGAAGTCAACCGCCGAATCGCCGCCAGGAGAGGCGTTCGGAGAAGGGGTTCTCGCGTCCGAGGACGCCGTCGGAGACGACGTCCGCCACGGCCGTGCAGAAGTCGGCGCCGTGGATGCCGCCCGCAATGCTCAGGTGCAGCCCCGGCATGCCGGAGGCGCCTGCGACGGGCAGGCCGTCGGGGCTCGAGAGCACGGTGTGCGAGAGATAGCGCCCCTGAGACCAGTCGGTGGCGGCGGGGAAGAGCTTCACGCCCATTTCCCAGAGCGCCTTGTACTCCTTGTCGACGGGGCAGTGCTCCTGGGCGCCGAGATGCCAGCGGCCCATGATGCGCACGAACGTGTCGAGCGGCAGTGCGATGCGTCCCTCGGGCGTCCTCACGGCATGGCGCATCACGCAGGCGTCGCCCGAGAGGTTCACGTTGAGCACGGAGCGGGTGACGGGCGCAAGCGGCACGCCGCCGTAGGCATGTTCGGGAAGAATTTCAAGGGCGCCCGTGCCGCAGGCGACGACGACGGCGTCGGCCCTGACGGGCTCGTCCGCCGCCACGCCGCAGATGCGGGCGTTGTCGGAGATGAGGCCCGTCGCCTTCCTGCTGCAGAGGATCTTCACTCCCGCTTCGGCGAGGTGTTCCCTGAGCTGCTTGGCGTAGTAGCTCACGGACCAGGTGGTCGCGCGCGAGAATGAGAAGCTCCCGACGTCCGTGGCCGCATAGAGCGAGGGCTCGATGGCGGTGACGTCCTCAAGCGTCGCGGGGGACGCTTCGCCGGCCTCGGGCGAGACGATGATCGTGCCCGCGCTTTCCTGAAGAATGAAGCCGTGCTCCTGCGCCTCGGCCCTGAGCATCGACGTCGAGGCCTCGGAGAGCTCCGCGGCGAGCGCGTCCCTCGCCTCGCATCGCGCGGGCTCGCGGCATGCGGTCATGGCGGAGATGAAGCTCGGGTGGCGAACGGCCGCGCCGCTGCCGTAGACGAGTTCCGAGGTGTTCGAGGCGAGCGCCTTGAGGCGCGCAAGACGTCCTGCCGGACGTGCGATCGGCGCGGGTGCGGGGTCGCCGAGAACGGCGCCCGCACAGTAGCTCGCGCCCTGGCAGGGCGCGCGCTGGGCTTCGATGACGGTGACGTCGGCACCTTTTCTGACGAGGGACAGGGCGGTCTGCAGGCCCGTGAGGCCCGCTCCAACGACTGCGGCGTGCATGTACTGGTATTTTTTTTGGGAAAAAAGGAATCGGTCATTGTAGCCCAGTCCGCCGGCATGGGCCTCCCCCGCACGTACGGCTGGCATATACTGAAGGAACCGCTTTTTTCCGGAACATCCGCCATGACCGAACATACGACCGCCGAGTGCCCCTATCCGAAGCTTGAGGCTCCCGTTCCCCGCGCCGAGCGAGAGAACGATCCGCTCACCGAAACGTCCGTCGCCGAGCGCGTGCTCCTCGACGGCCGCTTCATCAAGGTGGTCGAGGAGGACGTCGTCCTTCCCGACGGACGTCCGAGCCGCCGCTTCGGCCTGCGCCACGGCGGCGCGGCCGGCATGATCGCCCTGGGGGCTGACGGCACGATCGTCCTCGAACGCCAGTGGCGCCATCCGCTGCGCAGGGCCTTCTGGGAGATTCCTGCGGGCAAGCTCGATCAGGGCGAGGCCGAGCTCGACTGCGCGAAGCGCGAGCTCGTCGAGGAGTGCGGCATTCACGCAGCGCGCTGGACGCGACTCGGCGAACTCAACAACGCGATCGGTTATTCCAATGAACGCATCGTCGTGTTTCTGGCCGAGGACCTCTCCTGGGGCACGCAGGCCCTTGACGAGGGCGAGCATCTCGAGGTTGTCCGCGTCGATCTGAAGGAGGCGCTCGACATGTGCGCCGACGGCCGCATCACGGACGTCAAGACCATCGTCGGCCTCTTCTGGCTCGAACGCCTTCTCGCCTCGCGCAGCGCCTGAGGCGCACGGTCCGCAGGGCTTGGGTGTTTGGCAATTCGACGGGCTCTGTGGTAAGATTCCAAAACTCTCGAAGCGGGTGTCGTATAACGGCTATTACCCCAGCCTTCCAAGCTGGAGACGAGGGTTCGACTCCCTTCACCCGCTCCATGAAAATCGCCTCGCAGGCAGTCGGCCCGCGGGGCTTTTTTGTTTTCTGCGCTCTTGTCGGGAGATCAAGAGCGCCGTCGGTTGCGGAAGAGTTTGAGCTTCGCAGTCAGCCTCAGAACGCCGTCATGGGCGGAGGATTGGATCGTGTTCTGCAGATGCGTGCCACACCTGAGTGGAAAGCCGCACGAGCCATGCCGAAGGGCAGGGAAAGGACAAAAGCTTTCCGCGATACTCGTGTGCGGTTCCGCTTGACGAATACGACTTGTTGGTGAAAGTCGTATCGACAAAGAAGCTCAAGCCTACGCAGCACGATCTGCTGACGGGGCAATTCGTCAAGCACGAACTTTGGGAGCGACGCGTCGTGGCGGCTTGGCTTAACCTGTTGTACGCAGGTCTTGACAAACAAACCTACGCCCCGGAACAAGGCTCGGCTATATCGAAACTCTCCCGATTCACCGACGAGGTTTGGTTGCCTGACGAATGGCGCCCGTGCCGTGGTGGCAATTGAAAAGCTGTCGCCATGTTGCGGCAGCTGCAGGATCAAATTGGTGGATGGTGGAGAGCCGCCCATTCGCGAACGTGACACGCGTAAAAAATGGAAATGATGACAAACCGTTCATCACCCTCTATGATGAAAACTAAGGAGCAGGTGCATCGCCAAACAATCAGATCAGCTCATGAAGAGATACGGGTGCGACGCAGATCTCGGTGTGGTGATGAGGGCTTGGTTCCTGCGAATCTTTCATGATGCGACTTCGGGCCGCAAGGGTTTTTGCGTGCTTTGCTCTCATCTTTTTCATGAAAAAAAACAGGGCTCGGAACTTAGTCCAGAGCCCTGTTCAGAAACTGGCGGAGAAGGGGTCCGCGAAACCTAGTGAGACATCCACGAGACATCTGCGAGACATTTCCGAGACAAATCCGCGCACGACAAGGGTTTTTGCAGTACCATTGCCCCTAGAGTGAGACATCTCCGAGACATCTCTGAGACATCTTCGAGACATCATAGTTTATGGCGGACTTATGGCGCAGGTGAAGGTTACCGCGAAAAGCATAGCGGCGCTCCCGGATGGGATGCACAGGGTTGAACGTGGTCTGTACGTTCGAAAGAGAAAAGGCCGGCGGGACTGCTGGTTCTTTGTATACCAGATCATGGGGAAGCGGAAGGAGATCTCGATCGGACCTCTGGAGAGCGTGACGATCACGCAGGCGCGTGCAGAAGCTGACCGCTTCCGGCACCTGATCGATACGGGCGTTGATCCTCTGGGCGCGAAAAAGGAGAGGCTCAAGTCTATGCGCGATGCCGGGGGTGATGACGACGCGCCGTACACGGTCTCGCAACTGATCAATGATGCGTTGCCAGTCGTTACAGAAACTAAGCGCTGGAGAAACGCAAAGCATGCGGGCCAGTGGGAAAGTACTCTGCGGACATATGCCGAGCCGATCATTGGCAGCGTACCCGTTGAAGACGTAACGCGAGAAGACATCCTTGCCGTTCTGCGTCCGATATGGGATGAGAAAACCGAGACAGCAAGCAGGCTTCGCGGAAGGCTGGAGTCGATCTTCAGCTTTGCGATCGCGACTGGGAAGAGACAGGGACTGAACCCGTGTCTGTGGCGCGGAAACCTCGAGCTGTTTCTTCCACCTCCGAGCAAGGTCAAAACCGTCGAGCATCACGACGCGCTGACTGTCGACGAGGCAAAGGAGCTCTTTGACCAATGGCGGCCACCAAAGAGCATCACGGCGTGCGCGATCCTGTTCGGTGCTCTGACTTGCGCCCGTGTCGGAGAGTTCGTGCCGGCTAGGTGGGATGAGATTGATTTCGAAAACAGGGTGTGGAATTGTCCGCCGGAGCGACGGAAGGACGGCAAGCGATACCCGCACCGAGTTCCTCTTTCTGACCAGGCGCTTTATGTGCTTGGCTTGATAAAGAGAAAGAGCGAGTACATCTTTGCGGGCGCATCTGGCCCTCATATCAGCAAAGAGACGCCCCGTGTCATCATTCAAAAGAAGCTGAAGCACGGCACCATGCACGGCTTCAGGTCGACGTTTCGCGACTGGGCGGCAGAGAACGGCTTTGACCGCGTGCTCGCTGAGAAGAGCCTGATGCACGCGACGGGGAACGAGGTTGAACAGGCTTATCAGCGAAGCGATTTGCTCGAGCAAAGGAGGCCGCTTTTGCAAGCCTGGGCGGATGAGGTTTACGGAGAATGCGATGAGTGAGTCAGAGTTCAGCGACTATGTGGTCTATGTTGACGAAAGCGGAGACCCGAACCTAAAGAAGATTAACCCTAATTTTCCGGTGTTTGTGCTGACACTATGCGTCGTAAAGAAAGAGGTATACGCGGAAAAGATCATCCCCGAGATGTCGAAGTTTAAGTTTCGTCATTTTGGTCATGACATGGTCGTTTTGCACGAACGTGACATCCGGAAACAGACAGGCGACTTCAAGGGGCTCTTACATCAAGACAAGTTCTTGGATGAGCTCACTGAGATTATTGATGCTTCAGAGATGACGCTAATTGGTGTGGTGATTAATAAGCCCGCTTTGAATAAGCGTTATTCGAATCCATATGAGCCGTACAGCCTTGCGATGGAATACGGCTTAGAAAGGTTGAGAGACTTTCTGAAGGCAAACTCAAATTTCGATGGAAAGAAAACGTTTGTTATATGCGAATCGAGAGGTCTCAAGGAGGACAAAGAGCTAGAGCTGGCTTTCAGGCGGATCTGTGACGCCGAAAACCGAAATGGGGAAAGATATCCGTTCTCTCTGAAAATTGTTCCGAAGTCCATAAACTCAAATGGGCTCCAGTTGGCAGACCTTACAGCCAGACCGATTGGGCTATTCGTTATGCGGCCCGATCAACAAAACAGGACGTACGAAATCCTCAAAAAGAAGTTCTGGATGGGGAGGTCTGGGTACACATACGACGGGAACGGCCTAAAGGTTTTTCCCTTGTGGGAGCACGATGACGTACCATGGCTACAGAAAAGCGAAAAGCCTGCAGTCGATCCGCAGGCTTAGCGCCGGATGGGTAAACCCCCGTCCCATTTGCCTTCATGGTAGCACCTTTGATATATAGCTGCAACCGAAAACAAAAAATCCCCCGATGCAGTATGCGCCGGGGGGATGTTTTAGGGGGCCGCGTTTCTCAGCCTCAGCTGCTTGTCGCAGCGCTTCTCATAGTTTGAGTCAGAGAGCCATCGGTCTAGGACCTCCTTCTTCCAGAACATGCCGCCGGGGAATCGCTTCCCCTGCGGGATGATGCGCTTTTCGACCCATCTGTCGACGGTTCTCTTGGACTTTCCGCCGAGGTACTGGCCTACCTCAGCTTTACTCAACCATCCTTGCATGGTTTCACTCCTTCTTATGCCACCAGCTCGGAACGTTGAGAACGGCCCATGCGATTTCGGTGTACTCTGAAAAAAGGTGCTTGTCCTTGCTGATGCGGCCTCGCTTGTCGTACCTGACTTCGTAGAAGAAATCGGGCATCAGGCCGAAATAGCCTCGCATGAACTTGGCTTTGGTTCCCTTCAATCCGATGATCAAAAGCTCGTGCAAAAGCGGCGTACTTTCGTCATCAGGGTCATACAGAACCCAGTCGATCTTTCCCGTCGGTGCGTTTTCATCTAGCATTTCTTTCCCTTTACGCTTTCCAAAAGAATTTCCTGAATCGTCGCCTTCCGCCTTCGCCTCATCATCACCAGCTCGTCGACGGTATCTCGCGCAACGATGTAGTGAATGAAGACTGGGCGCGGGTGCCCGGCTTGAACCTGTCGTGTCGGTCCTATTCGTTCGCATATCTGCTGAAACTGCTCGAGGTCCCACCAGTGCGAGAAGAAAACCAAAATGTTTCCGCCGTCCTGAAGGTTCAAGCCGTGACCGGCTGAAGCAGGGTGTGCGAAGAGCACAGGTATCTTTCCCGCGTTCCAGTCCCTGATCGTTTTCGGGTCCTTATCCAGATGCCGACCGTGCGGAAATGCACGAAGCAGTCGTTCAAGATCAGACTTGAAGTGATACGAGACAAGGACGGGCATGCCTGCTGCTTCCTCGACCACCGATTTAAGCGCTTCGATCTTTTCGTCGTGGACCTTTTCCCACGAGCCGTCGTCATCCGTGTAGATCGCGCCGGATGCACACTGCAAGCACTTCGTCGTGAGTGACGCGGCATTGACCGCTGTAATCTCTGCGCCGCTTTGAAGCTCTGCGATCATGTCGCGGTTCAGCGTGTTGTACATCTCGCGGGCCTGCGCCGGCAGGTCGACGTAGATCGTGTTTTCGATCGGCTTCTCGATGTCGAAGTAATCGGCGGCATCGAGGCTGACGGTCACGTCTCGCACTGCGTCCTGAATCTGCTTCTGCGAATGCTCGAACGGCTCCCACTGGACGGCATGTGGGTCAGAGCCGACGCGCTTCGGGTGAAACCACCGATCATGAAAAGCGCCGAAGGATCTCCCCAATCGTTCGCCACGGTCGACGAAAAAGAATTGACCCCATAAATCTTCAAGCCCGTTCGGTGCGGGAGTGCCGGACAAACCCGCAAAACGCGTCACGTACTTGAAGGCAACTCGAGACAAGGCACGGGCGCGAAGTCCGCCGCCTCCGCCGAGGCGGAAACCCTTGAGTTTCGTGGATTCGTCAGCAATGACTGTCTTGAAGGGCCAGGCATCGCCAAGCTCCTTTTCGAGCCACGGCAAGTTTTCATAGTTGATCGTGTAGATGTCCGCAGGCTTCCTGAGCGCTGCACGACGTGCAGACTGTGATCCGACAATCGGAACGATCGACAGCAGAAGATCTGATTTCCACTTCTCAACTTCATCCGGCCACGTCGACTGGGCTACGCGGAGCGGTGCAAGGATGAGCGCGGGAAAGCACTCATCGCCGAGACGCTTCAAGGTGTCAAGCGCAAAAAGCGTCGATGCGGTCTTTCCCATGCCCATTCCTGCCCAGACCATCGATCGAGGCGTGCCGATCATGTGGTCCATGATGATGCGCTGATACGGTCTTGGCGTGAAGTGCGTCATCACATATGCTCCGCATTCTTCTTGTCACGGTTCTGTCGGCTCGGGCGCTTCTGAATCTCTCGCAGGTACCGAGCAAGTCCCGTGTACTTTCGCTCGAGAGAGGTCAAACGCTGATGCACGTCGGGCGAAGTAGCGAGAACTGCATCGGCACGGGCGGCAGTTGATGCCAGATGCTCGCGCATTGCGGTGATCTGCCCTGCCAGCCCGACGAGGTAAGCGATGATAAAGGCAATAATAAGAATTAAAAATATAATTACCACGTTGATAACCATCATCTTTTGCCTCCTATTTATTTAGTTTTTAAATTCAAAAGCTCGTTTATTTTTTCTTTTGAATCGAGCACGTAAACTTCGCACCCGGCGTTTCTCATCAGCTTGTGTTCGCGTAGCTGGATGGGGCGCGGGTGCTCTCCCTCCTTCTTGAGTTCAACCCAAAAGTGCTTTCCGTCGAGCATGACGAAGATGTCCGGTGCTCCCGCGTGGTTGGACCACTCGCACTTTCGGGTTGAACCGCCGAGGGTCTTGACTCGCTGCTTGATGTAGGCGACAAGCCTCCCTTCCGGCGTCAATCGATCAAGCCTCCGAATACCTTTTCGCCTTCCTTTTCGCGAAGGTAGCGAAGCGACTTCCAGCCGCGGAAGTTTGCGTACATTGCATAAGGCGTTCCCTCAGCACGGGCGCAGTGCTCGAGCGGCGTCATGTGTCCTTTCTCGAGCAACATCTTCACAAGGGCCTTGTCCTCTTCAAGCGTCGACTTTCGTCCTTCCTGCTTGCCGACACAGACGCGGCAGCAGGCCGCTGTGCATCGGACCAGAAGCGCCCAGAAGTCGTTTTCGTCCGGGAAGAATTCCGCATAGGGCATGTGCGTCGTCAATTCGTCGACCTTTGTTGCGAGCATCGACATCTTCATCGTGAGAGCCAGTGCGCGCATTTCCGGCTGAGCGTCTTTGGCAAGTCGGAGCTTGAAGAAGTTGTCCAGTTCCGTCGCGGTCACGATCGTCCGAATAGGAAGGAAAGGCTCGAGCGCGCGATTCAAAACCTGCTTGTGAATGCCGTAGGCGGCGCTCATGCCTTCTACGCGGTTGGCCACTTCGTTCGCAAGATCCTTCCAGTCTTCGAAGAAGCTCATCTTTTCGCCGAAAGAAACTTCATCACCGGCTACCATGCCTGAGCAGTTCTTGCCGACGGAGTTGAAAAACATGGGGTTCTTTCGCACTTCCTCGAGCGTCACGTGGAGCGGCGTCGCTCGGCTGCTGGACGCGTTGCGAGAGAACATGCGATGCGTCATCAGCTCAGGGTGCACATATCGCGGGTACATCATTTCCCACGTCACGATCTCGTTGCCGAATTCATCAACCGTTCGTGCCAGACATGTCGCGGCCGCTACGCCGAGATATGCCGTTGATGCGTTGACTGTAAAGTTCATTTCTTCCTCCATTCCTCGAGGATCGACTCCTCGGCAATCCGATCGAGCTGTCGATCGACCTTCTTCATTTGTGCTCGTGCGACTTCGCCATGCAGTTCCGGCACGAGAATTTTCAGCTGATCGATCATGATCGTGACGTCTGCCAGCTCTTCGGCCATTGCCTTGAATTTGACCTTCGTGGGCTGAAGCGTGTAGCGAGTGATCGCGGCAATTGCTTCGCCAAGCTCTTCGTTCGCCTTCGCGAGCTGGTGCATCGGGCCGTAGTGCTCGGCAATCTCTCGAACCTTTTCGCCGTAAGGAATCGTTTTCATCCTTCGGATCCTCACTTCACGGGTACAAACGGGACGGTTGCGCTGTCAGTCATATAGACAGGAAGAACACCGTTCCACTTGTCGATTGCGTTGAGCTGAAGAATGCCCGGATTGTCTCGAAGCGCCTTGGCCTTGATGGCGATGGCTTCGGCTTCTGCACGTGCGCGGGTTAGACGGGCGTCGGCTTCACCCTGAGCGGCCACACGAACCTTCTCGGCTTCGGCCTTCGACTGAGCGACTTCGTTTTCACGAAGGAGTGCGCGTTGCGTCGCCTCGATCTTCGCGTTGATCGACTGGCGAACCTGTTCCGGATAGCGAAGGTCCGTCATCCAGGACAACTTCACAATGCGGACGCCGACCGGATCAAGCTTCTTGCGGATGTCGGCAGTCACGCTTTCGAGAAGCTTTGTTTTGCCGCCCTGCGTCAGCTGGTTGATGTCCATGCTCACGGCATTCTTGATGAGCGCGTCGGAGATGTACTGGCGAAGATTGACGTCGGTAATCTCGTCGATGCCCTTGCGGTACGTCGTGAAAACCGTGGCAACCTTTGCCGGGTCGATGTTGTATTCGACGCCGACATTTGCCCGAACGTCCATTGCGTCAGAGGTCTGGAAAGTGAACGGAAACTCGTAGTTCTTGAGCTGGTTGAACGTCGGGAACAGGTACAGCTTCTCGTTGATGCCGATGAAGTAGCGGCCGGTGCCGACAACTTCATTCTGGACGCCCTTGTCCGCGTAGAGGTTAACGCGGACGCCGACGTAGCCGGCTTGAACCGTGTTGATGTTGCAGGCGAGGTAGACGCCACCAACGATTGCGACAGCGGCCGCCGCGCAGAGTCCAATGGCAGTAGTTTCTTTAAACATTAAATTTCTCCCAAAGCTGATAGATGATTGAGCCGGCAAGGCAAAAGAAAAGGGTGAGTCCAAGAAGGATTGCGATGATGTCTGAGCTAGACAGCAGGATTGGCAACAGCACGACGAAGCAGCCGCTCAGACAAAGAAACAAAACCACGTACAGGAAAATCTTCATTGGGATTCCTTTTCGGTCTTCCCGGGCTTGAGGTCGTGTTCCAGATCGGTGATGCGCCTTTTCAGGATCGACTCCGCGACCATAAGAACCCCTCCGTCGCTCATGTACAGCCCGGTCTCTTCATCGAGGTCAAAGCACAAGTAGTCCTTTTTGCCCTTGCCGTAGAGAACGTGGAGTGCCGCGGAAGCGTCTCGGTCAAGGAAGATGTACGGGTCAGCGGCGGTTTTCCACTTCTTCTGCTGACGTCGGATGTACCAGAGAGCCTTTTTCAGGTCCTCGAGTTCGGGCGAGCCGTCCTTCTTGCCGGCACGGGCAAGGTACTTCACGGCATTGCCGAGACAGAAGGGCAGGCCCTCCGTCACGTCGATCGGTTGAACCAGATACCCTGCCGCTTCGTAGTGCTGAGGGTGGTTGATGTTGTCTGTCATTCGTTTTCTTCCTTTCCGAAGTCGTCGTTCGTTTCGATGCTGGTGATCAAGTCGTTCACGTCGGCGCGGGTGCTTTCGAGATCATTTTCGAGATCGATTGCGGCAAGCTGCGCGGCCTTCCAGTCGCCTCGCTCGAGCATCTTCTTGATGCCCTTGAGACGGGCCAAGACTCGAATGGGCGTGTAAAAGCTGATCATCGTGCCGAGTTCGTCATGGATGAGTTCTTCGCGTGTCATTTCTTGTCTCCGGTGATTACCTTGAAAATGCCGATTTGAAATGCTTCGTAAATCGCTTCAGCGAGGTTGTGAACGCCCAGCCTTTTGTAGATCGACTTCATGTGAGCTGATAGCGTGCGGTGCGAGATTTCCAAAACCTCGCATGCGTCCTTTTGAGTCATCCCTTTCGCCAGCAAGGACAAAAGCTCGACTTCTCGCTGACTCAGCGGATCGCCTTCTGCTATGTCTTGAATTGCCATTTGATTAATCCTTCTTGTATCGGTAAGCCTCAAAGCCGGCGGCGGCGAGAGGCAGGTCAGAAGCCCATGCGGGCGCAGTCGACATAAGCCGTGAAAGGTGCTCCGCCGAGTACTCGGGCGTGTCTGGACACTCGGTGATCAGTTCGTCGTGGACCGAAAGCACCACCTTGTAGCCGGCGGCCTCGATGGCCGGCATGGTCGACGCGAGCACGTCTCGAGCGATCGCCTGACATGCGTTTTCAACCACCTTCCCGCCATACGAGCGAATCTCGCTCCACTTGCGCGTGTACTGGTTGATGCCGTAGTAGACGAATGTCGCTCTTTCGTCGGGCTTCGCTTCTCGTGCGCCGGGGTAGCAGACGTATCTACCCGAAGGGAGAAGCAGTGCGCCATAACCCGCGGACTTGCGGCCGAGAAGGACCTTTCCTGCACGGACGCAGCCCTTGCCGTGGGCGGCCATTGACCTCGAGCCTTCGTCACACTTCGACCAGAGGTTGACGATGGCGGGATGCGCCGAGCGCCACGCACGTTTGATCGCTTCACAGGCAATGAACGTGTCGGGCTTCAAGCCGGCGGTCAGGCCCTTGCTCTTGAACCATTCATAAGCGTCTGCGGCTTCGTGCCAAAACTTCGGCTCAATCGCTTCACGCGTGTGAACTGCAAGCTCATCAAGGTCAAGCCCGTAGATGCTCGCGAAGTTCAAGAAAGCAGGCACGCCTCCCTGATAGCCGAGCGAGAGTTCGAGCACCTTGCCGATCTGGCGCTGAGGCTTCGTGACTTCTTCGGGCTTGATGCCGAAGGTTCTGGCATACGTCGCCTTGTAGAGGTCAGGACCTTCGCCACGGTCGAAGGCACGGAAAGCTTCGAGCTTCCACTCTTCACCCGCCGTCCAGGCGAGCACGCGGCCTTCAATGTTCGAGAGGTCGGCGACGACAAGCTTTTTGCCCTTCGGTGCGATGATTGCGCCGCGGATGCAGCTCGAGACGGTCGACGTAACGTTCTCGTACATGAGATCGACGACGCCAGCCTTGATGGCCTCGATGGCGGCTTCGACTTCTGCCGGCTTGAGCGAGCCTCTCGGCAGGTTCTGCGGCTGAAACAGCCGCCCGGTCCAACGGCCCGTGCGAATTGCGCCCATAAACTGAAGGCATCCGCGAAGGCGTCCGTCGGACGACGTGCAGGTCTGAAGCGCCTTGTACTTCTGTACGGAAGTCTTGCCGGTCTCGAGGCGCAGTGCGATCAAATCGTGCACCTGAATCGGCAGACTTTCGTCATTCAGACGACGTTCAAGCGTCGACTTCTGCATGTCAGGCAGGCTGACGCCGTAGGCCGACAAGATGTGTTTCAGGAATTCGTCACGCTGGCCGATCGTAGATACCGCACCATCGGTCGCTTCGTATACGAGATCATTCGCGCGAGCCTTGTCGGCGTCGGCGGCCTTGATGGCTTCGTCGACCAACTGAAGATCGATCGCCATTCCGCGATCGTTGATGTCCTGATCGATGGACCATTCAGGCCAGAGGCCGTAGTTCTCCGAATTCCACTTCGGCAGCCGATGCCAGACTTCGCGCATAGCTTCGACGTCCAACCGGCAGTAATCGCAGAAGTGCTCCCAATCGTCGGGATGCGTCTCGGCAGTGGCACGATGAATCTGCGAGTACTCGGGACGGGGCGAGCAAAAGAGCTGTACGAGTCTGCGCCCGTCTTTGTCCTTTGCCTTGTCAGTCGGAAGGCCGAGGATTTCGCACAGCTCTCCGAGGGAACCGGGGAGAGAGTGCGCATACGCAAGAATCATCGTGTCACGCCAGCGGCGCGGATCCGCGACTTCAGGATAGAAGCGCTTGAGCATCGTCCGGTCGAAGTGCGAGTTGTGCGCCCACAGTTCGACAGCCGGATCGTTGAAAGCATCCAGAACGCGCTGCGGAAGGCTGTCCTGCGCGGTCAAGTCGATCACGGCGGCAGGCTCTTCGTCGAAGGCGTACGCGAAGAGAATGATCTCGACGCCTTCCGCGTAGCGATGCGTTCCGGCCTTGATCGGCGTCTCGCAGTAGGTTTCGATGTCAAGAAAGAGTCTGGTCATGGTTCGTGTGGGTTGCTGTTGTTTGTGTTAGAGGATGTCGTCCATGCTCTCGCCGAACGAATCGTTACCGCCGGCAGAGAGATCGGGGAAGTCATCCGCGCTGGTGGACGGTCGACCGCTGAACGCATCGCCGTGGCCGGCAAACTGGATAGACAGAAGTTCATGGCTGACGCCTCGATTGCCCTTGGCGTCGTAGGCCCACGGAGAGCTAAGAACGTTGACCATGCAACCTGCGTAGAAAAGTTCCTTCGCCTGGGCGAGCGTGAGGCGCTTGCGGTCGGAGCTGTAGAAGTCGGGCATCGTCTTGGAGCGAAGCGTCAGGTAGTAGTTGCCGGCATAACCGTCAGGCGGGTTATCGCGTTCGTCGCCACGCTTGAAGATCGGGCGAGCCTGGAGAACGGCACGAGCCTTCTGTTCACCACCGAACTTTTCAGTCGCGAGCTTGAGGCACTCGGCGGCGTACTTCTTGACGCAAGCGTGTTCCGGCTTGATGAGAAGCGTCAGTTCGAATTTCTCGACGCCCGTGTCGTCATTGCGACGCGGCTCGAAGATGTAGGGGAAGGCCATGCGGCCGGAAAGAAGTTGCTTCGACATAACAAAAATCCTTATTCAGAAGCGGTAGATAAATCGGGGAAGTCTTCAGCAGAAGAGCGAACCCACTCGGGACGCTTGTCGGACTCGGGAACAACACAGGGCTTAGGCTCGGAGCGCTTGATGTGCTCCTCCAGTCGCAACCACTGCTTTTCCGTGAGCACCTGCTGCTTGATCAACTTTTTGGCCTGAGTCGGGCTGATCAGCTTCTTCGTGTAGCGATCAGCGACAGGGACCTTCATGCGCTTGAGAAGCTCTTCGATCAGCTTTTCATCGGCCCAAACTCGGCGGCCTTCGCGGCCCGCTACGAGCTTGTAGCCAGGAATGGAGTTGCCGGCGAGGAGCTGTTGGAAGGCGTCTTCGCGGACTCTGTTGCACCACTGCTCGACGGCTTCGACGGCTGGAAGGACTCGAGCGAGTTCCTCATTCGTCATCAGCTGGCATGCGGGCTTCGGAAGGCTGACGCCTGACGACTTCTCGACGAATTCGAGATAGGCGCGGCATCGAGAGGAAGCGTCACAGAACTGGCACTGCGCCTTGCCGGGGCAGAGACACAGGTCCTCATCGTTAGCGGCAAGCTGAGCACGGGCCGTATCGGCGCATGCGCTGATCTTCTTCAGGAAGGCCTGAAGCTCATCAACGGTGAGCGCCCATTCGGACACGTGGTCAAGTCGCGGCTGGACGATGACAGCGCGGACGCGCTTGATGTCGCCAACCAGATCGCCGAAGGCGGCATAAGCAGCGCCCGCATAAATGGCGATCTGCGGATTGTCGACGGCATCGATCTTGACGCCCATGCCGTACTTCAAATCACAGACGATGAGTTCTTCGTCGCCGACCAGTACAGCGTCAGCGGTACCGTAGGCGTCGGCTTCACCTGTGATCGAGTCGATGCCGAGACTCTGCTCGACAAGAAGCGTGCCGGGCAGGGTGCGGATGTACTCGACGTACGGGCGGACCTCATCAGCGACTTCACTGGCGCTGTAGGTTTTGGACTTCGGAAGTTCTGCGCCCATCAGCAGGGCCGCGGCGACCTCGTGAGCGAACGTGCCTTCAGAAGCAAAAGACATGTCCTGCCCTGCGTCAGATGCAGCATGACGGCAGAGGCTTGCAGAACCCGGGCAGACCATCCAGCGAGCGGCGGAAGAGGGAGAGAGAAGGGCATGCGCCATATCACTCTTCTCCTTCGCTGAACGCCTTGAAGATGTCGGCGTAATGCTTCGGATCCAGATCTTTCAGGGTCTTTGCGCCATAGGCGGCAAGATTCTTCACGACGAAATCACGCCCGAAGCGAACGGAAGCTTTGATGCCGAGATCGCGAAGCATTTCGTACGTGACTTCGACAGCAGGCTCTTCGTCGAACGGGGGAACGTCGTCAAAAGGCGTGGGTTCTTCAGCCTTGCCGACAGCATCGGCGGCAGTGCCGGCGGTCGGAAGGTCCTCCGCCGCGATCGTCGTCACCTGCTCAGGAAAATGCTCCACTTCGGCGGTGGGGACAGCAGGCGCGGCGATCGCGGGGGCCGGACTGGCGGAGCACTGAAGGCGAGAGACAAAGGCCTCCAGCGCGGTTCGGACGGCTTGCAGTTCTTCGGTGTTCTTCTGAACTGCGAGCGTGTGTTCTTGGATCAGTTGTTCAATGGACATCACTTTCTCGACAAGGAAGGACCGCCTGCCGCCACCGGATCTAGTGAGGTAGGTACAGGCTCGTCTGAGACCCACCCGGTGGCGGCGGCAGTCGGATTACAGGAAAAAGTTGTAAGCGCTGACGATGAGATGAAAGAACTCCTTCGAGTAGAAGAGAAGGAGGATCAGCGGAGTCATGACCACGATCGTCTGGACCAGAGCAATCAGCTTTTCCTGATCGTCGTCACCGGCATAGGATTTGCCGCAGAGAATGTCGAGAAGGGAGGAAAGCAAGCGCTTGCTGCGCGATGAGGTGTATGCGTGTGTCATGATGTTGTATCAAGAAGGTTACCGAAGGTATCTTCGAAGATACGTTGATATTACCGCTCGAAGTGTCTTTTGTGTTACTAGTGTTTACCCGTATTATGTTTCGTTTGAGAACAAAAAACCCTCCCGTGTGACAGGAGGGCTGGTGGGTTGACGAGTGCTTTCCGGAAGGCTATACTAGCAATAAATGGGGAGGGACTACCCACCCGGCGTTATGGCCTCTGGTTCGGACCAGGGGCCTTTCGCTTTTTATGGCTATGGAAAAATTTTTAGGCCGTTCCCGTAGTGGGTGCATTGCATCTCGCCTTTCCAAAATTTCTTTTCTAAGATAGGAAACGTCCTGTTGGGCTTGCTCTTGTCCATGACGTACAGCCCGACAGGCCTGGCTGTGAGATCTGCCAGCTGGAGGCCATTAGAGTTTACGGCCTTTGCGGCGAAAACAATGTCGAAAGGGTAGGTCTTCTGGTTTCTATTTTCGCCGCAGCAGATGTCGCGAAAAGCTAACTTGAGAGCGGCGTCTTCTTGCTTCCCTCTAGACTCAAACACTATGTGCAACTTTTTGTTTTCACACTGGTTGTGTTTTAAGAAATCCCAAATCCTTTCCAGGCCGTATTGCATGGCGAGGGCGTAAGGCTCATACGGAATCATGTACTGACTTTTCAGCGCCTCCTTACGTATTACAACGCAAATTAGCGTCAGGTCAACGCCATCGATGATTTCAGTCAGCTCCTCTAAAAAAGCCTCTCGAGTCTCCTTGGAGTACTGAGAGAATATCCCTTCTTTTTTCCGGATCTCTCGCTCGTGTAGCACAACCATGTCATGGCCAAACGTTTTAAATTTTAGTTTGCTCATTGCGGGGATCACGGTTTCTGCATAGCTGTCCTTTTTGAAAATGCAAAACGACAGGACGAAAACGGGGAAGGTAGGAGAGATCTTGTCTAAGTTTGCATCTCCGCTTTCATCTACATAGACGATGTAGTCGCTGTACTCAGTATCCACAACAGTACCTTTGGGCCATTAGTTAAACGCGGCAGATCCAGAGCGCTCGATGACGCGGCCGATAATCTTGAAGTCGATCGACGCGAGAAGGTCTGGCGTCAGGCGTTCTTCTTCATATTTAGGGTTGTCACTTATAAGGATGATTGTGCCGTCCAGTTTCCGGCACAAGCGCTTGACGCGGTACTCGCCTTCGACGCGAATTGCGTAAACCTTAAGGTCAACTATTCGCTCTCTGTCGTGTAGGTCCACGAGCACATAATCGCCATGAGCAAGCAGTGGTTCCATTGAGTGTCCGGAGACGCGCATTCTGGCCACGTGAGCCGGATTGGTTTGCATCTCTTGGAAGAAAGAGCGACTGTACAGAACCATTTTGTCTGTCTGACAATCTTCATAGCAAGCTTCCGCGCCGGGGCCGGCGGAAAGACGAAGGTCAAGCGAGCGAACGGCTACATAGTCGGACTCGTCAACTGGCGGACAGACGGCAGTTGGAATTGCGCCGAGAGCGGGGGTCTCGCCCAAAATTTCGCCAACAGAAGAAGACAAAGCTGACGCTAATTTTTGGAGCGTTTCCACTTGCGGATTCGTTACTTTCCCGCTGAGCAGTCTGGCGAGCGTCGGCATGGGGATATTGCTTTGCCTGCTTAGCTGCGTAGTGCCTATGCCACGAGCGGACATTAGCGCCCTTAAGTTCTCATAGAGCTTCATAGTAGGTATCCCTGTGCGTTAGTTGCATCCATGATAAAGGCGTTTCGCAAACGAACAAAACAATTTCTTTGTGTAAGTTGCGTTTGTGACGTATACTAAACGACACTTAAAGTTTCGTGAAAGATACTGATACCATGCCTACACTACCACCCCAAGAGCTCATCAGGAGACTTATTGCGCGCGGATTCTCGCAGTCTGACTTGGCAAAAAAGTGCGGCGTAAGCCGCTCGACCATATCCAAGCTTTCAACTGGTAGGCAAATGGCGGCCGACTATTCGGTCGTCGACGCCCTTCGTCGTATGTACAAAAAAGGGAGGCCAGAATGAACGCGTCCTTTGGTGCCTGCCCAGAAGAATGGAAAGCCTGTATCGGCGCAGGGCTTACGCGCATGCTGTTGCCGGCAGTGCAGAACCCGAACATTTCCGTTTCTTCTAGCTCCAGACTCCGCTCGTTCGGCAAGACGCCCTCGCGCATCAACAATAAGGGCGAGGCGACAGGCTTCCACGGCTGGACGTCTCATGTGTCCACGGCCGATGAAATCGCGAAGTGGAGCAAGTGCCGCGACTATGGCATTTGCGTTCGCACGGGTGTCGGCGTCATCGCGTTCGACTGCGACTGCGACGACGAAGAGTTGGCGAAGGGTATTCACGAGCTTTTCGTTAAGCACATCGCGAAAGATGCGCCGCTTCGCACTCGAGGCGGTGCGCCGCGATGGCTTGCACCTGTCCGCTACGAAGGCGAGTACGCCAAAACCCGCATCTTGATGCGAGACGGCAACATGCTTGAAGTGCTCGGCACGGGCCAACAGTTCGTGGCCGCCGGCACTCACCCGAAGGGTTCGCGATACGCTTGGTCGGATGATATTGGCAAGATGCCGACCGCCAGCGCGGAGCAAGTGGAAGCTTTCCTCACGGAAGTGCAGAAAAAGTACGGCGTAGGAGATGACGCACAGAAGTCGACCTCCGGGCGCAAAAAAGGCAAAACCGAACTGACGCACGACCGCCTCGCGGACTGGCTTCGCGATAACGGCTATGTCAAGCAGGAAAAAGCGCCTGGCGAACTTGACATTGTTTGTCCGTGGGAAGACGAGCATACGGGCGGCTTCTCCGGCGACGGATCGAGCACCTACTATCAGGCGGGGACTCGCGGATATTCGGAGCCTGCGTTCAAGTGCCTGCACGGCCACTGCGCTCATCGCAACATTTCTGATCTGGTGAAGTGGGCCGTCTCGATGGGCTTCAGGCGCACGAGCGCGGATGAATTCCCTGAAGTACCGCTCACGAAAGAAGAAGAGCCGCTCTCAAGGTTCATGGCCGTCGGCGGACAGTATATCGATCAGAAGTCTTTCAAGATCGAGTCCTCGCTTCCTCCACTCGTGGCCGCTCTCGAGAACGGCATCTCAGGCTATGAAGTACGCTTCGATACCTTCCGAGGCGAATGCGTCGTCAAGAAGGAAAACGGTGACTGGACTGAGCTTCAGGATTCGCTTACCGTCCGCATGCGCCACAAGCTTGAGACACTCAACGGAAGCCCGTTCAAGCCAATCGCCAAAGAGCTGATGAGAGACGCACTCGAGCTTGTCGCTGACGATCACCGATTCGATTACATGTGCGAGTACCTTGAAAAGCAGGTGCCGCAGTGGGACGGCGTTGACCGCGTGACGGATTTCTTCACGACGTACTGCGGTGCAGAGTCGACTCAGTACACGCAGGCCGTGGCGAAGTACATCTTCTCAGCAATGTGGGGGCGAGCGACTTCACCAGCAGGCATCAAAGCCGACATCGTGCCGGTGCTTGTCGGTCCGCAGGGTGCGAAAAAGTCGACGCTCGTTCAAGTGCTGGCGATCGAGCAGCGCTTCTCGTCTGAAATCAGCTTCGCCTCGAAGGACGATGACATCGCCCGAAAGATGCGCGGCAAGATCACGATTGAAATCCCCGAACTCTCAGGCATGGGCCGCCGAGAGGTCGAGGATTTGAAGCGCTTCATCTCGCTCGAGTATGACGAGCACGTCAGGAAGTACAAGGAATACACGACGAGAACGCCGAGACGCTGCACCTTCTGGATGACGACAAACGAATCGGAGTTCTTGACCGACAGGACGGGCAATCGACGCTATGCGCCTGTGCGCGTCACCAGCATCGACATCGATGCGGTCAAGCGCGATCTTCTTCAGCTTTGGGCGCAGGGCCGCGATCTCTTCAAGCGCTTCGGCATCGAGCATCGAGAAGTGGAGCGCCTGAGCGAAGTCGAAAATCTTTCGTACATGCGTTCTGACGCTTGGGCTGATCCGATCCGCGAGTGGATCGACTCGAAGCCGACCGACATGTCGGGATTGCCTGTGCTTCTGACGCCTTCAAACCTGCTGACCCTTGCGCTGGGGATGCCGGCAGGCCGCATCTCTCCCGCCGACAGCCGCCGCCTTGCGGCCGTTATGCGCGAGCTTGGCTATGAAGCTGTCAATCGTCGAGTGAATGGAGTCAAACAGAGGTACTACGTTCCAGAAGCCGCGAAGGACGACGTGCCTTTTTAAGGTAGTGGAACAGATGTGGAACAGATGCGGAACAGATCATCTGTTCCATTATCTCGCTACTGCCACAGGCAAAGACAAGACTGGAACAGATGGAACAGATGATCTACTCAAAAAAAGAACAGAAAAAGAAATAGAAGGAGGAGGTGTAAAAAACTGCACCTCCACCACCGTGTGTATGTCGTTTCTGGGCATAACAATGGAGAGTTTCAATGTTCCATCTGTTCCACTTATAGGGTTTTATCTGCGCCACAGTGAAAATCGTGGAACGGATACATCTGTTCCACATCTGTTCCAGTCATAAATGAGGAAAGTGAAAAATGGACGATGCGGATCGAGCTTTTAGAAGCGATCAATGGATGATGAGGGTGGCGCTTCAGTCAACCAGACGGTGTGAAGGACCAAAGCCGCGACTGGTGAGCTTGTGCCTCTTCTGCGGAAAAGAGATTGACCATGTGCCGGCAACGGTGGAAGGAATCAAGAAGGCCAGACGGTGGTGCGACGCGGACTGTCGCGATGCCTGGGCGAAGGAGCATGAACATGAGTGATTTTGCGTGGTTCACCATCGGCTTTGTTGCGATCATCTACCTGCTGTGCAGACCTTCCATCGACGTGGAGAAGCTTCGGGTCGCAGCCGAAAAGGTCGGTGAGGCTATCGACCGGGAGTTCGAGAAACGCGACAAACGGATTAATGATTTGGAATACCGAATCAGGGCTTTGGAGGAGAGGAATGGACGAAGCTGAGCGTGCCTACGGCTGCACCCCTCGGCTGATGACTCGCGGTCCTTTTGCTCTCGCCGGCGGAATGGATTGAATGAAGGCACATCTCGGTCGAAGCATCAGCTTCGCAACGGCATCCCACGATGTTGGCAAAGGAATCATGACGATGAAGTCCGCATGGGATGAGAAATTCAAAACCGGCACTCGCTTCAACCGTCCTGATGCGTTGATCCCTATGTCGATTGCGGCAATCCTCAGCTTCGGAGCAATTACAGGCTCAACCGAAAACGGGGTTGAAGAAAAACAAAGGATTGAGAAGTCTGCGTTGCAAAGAGTGCTGGCTTCCGTGATGTTAAGCGCCGCTTGTGCGCCGCCCGTGTCAGAAACCGCAACGACAAATTTAGGCCATTGCTTCCCTGACCAAAGCCACCAGAGAAGCAGAAGGATTGGAATGTAGATCTGATCGGGCATAACAGAAACGGCGAATTGAACAATTTCGAGCAAGCTTTCCTCCGTGAGGTGGTTGGTGGGCTGTCTGGGGAGACACCTTCAATCATCTCACGGGGAATCTCCAAAGAGAACAGGAGTAACGGAATGGACGAAGCAGAGCGCAGGATTCTTGAGGCGCGACTGGAGAACTGGAGCAGGTGGTCGAGAGAGGGAAAGCCGCAAGGCACGAGTTCCATCCTCGGCATCATGCGGGAAGCCGGCTATCAGCAGACGGAAGGGGTGAGGGAGGTGCCGATCAAGATTGATGTTGTGGATGCAATGGAAATTGAGGCGGCATGGAGCAAGATGCTCGAGTCTCGAGAGAAGAGACTTCTTCAAGAAGCGTATGCCTCTCCGAGTCGGCCCCTGTGGATCACATGTCGACGTGCCGGCATTCGCCAGGGCAAGTATGAATACCATATGTTGTTGGCGATGCGCATGTTGCACAACATATTGTGTCGTGGTAAACTTCAGGCATCAGTTTAATGCCGGTACTAGTCCGCGCCGATACGCGAGTCATTTGGCTCGCGTTGCCGTGCCTAGGAAAAACATCAGCAATTCTAGAAAGCGGTATCTCCTCCACGGTGATGCCGCTTTTCTTTTATCTGCTAGGTTAGCGGGAGAAAAAATAACTTCGAGGTTTTTTGTTTAGAGTTGGCCTCTTTTTTTGTGTATTCCGAGATACCTTGTTTGCCTCCGTAAGTTTCTGTTCAAGTTCAGAAAAAAGGTGTGTTTTTGCAAACTCAGTAATGTCGGAAGAAGGTTGAAGTTGTTGGTTGTCGTTTTCGACGAGCTTTTCTATCAAATAGTCAGGGCCAGCTTTGCTTTTTAGATAGAACCATTGGCAAGCAAACCAAATGCAGGAAGCCATAGAAGCTATTGCAATGGCCACGAATAAGCCGTGCCAGGTACCTGACGTAATACCAATGAAATCACTAAAGCCGTTTGCGTTTATTGCCATTGGTAAAGCGGAAAGAAATACCGCTAACGAGCCACAGAATCCGAAGCGCTTAGATGCTGCCTCAATAACTTCTGAGGTGTAAAGCTTAATGGTGTGCTCAGAAGCACAGATCATGCGGGGGGCTTTGTACACGACATCGACCTTTTCCTTTGATCCGGGCAGACTCAGAACGCCATTACTCATGAGTAGCCTCGCCTTTCGCGCTACGCAATATCTCGGGGGCGAGAACGCCGATTGCGTGCTGGCTTAGAAAGCCACAATGCGTACAAACAAACGCGACGCACGGAACAGATGGACCGCCAATTTGGAAATTGTTCAGGGACTGCTGGACCGAGTTAGTGAAAACGCCGTCAACAACTTCAAAGTCTCGTCCGTGACACATGGGGCATTCAACCCCAGCCGGCATGGATGAGTTCAGTTTGTTGACTAGCTTTGATAAGTCTTCTTTCTTCATGCTTAAGCTAGATATGAGTGTGAGGAAGTGCGGAGCGGTGTTGGCGCATCGCTCCGCGACTAACAGTGTACTCTGCCCGCGTGGGGAAACCTCGGATGCTTTTCAATTTAGAGGGACAAAATGAAGAAAGCTATTGTGGCGGCCATTGCGGTCGCCTTTTTCGTTTCTACAGCGGCGGAAGCACGTGGCGGTCGTGGGTTCAGCGGTGGACGTTCGTTCTCCCGTCCCGCTACTACGAAGAGCTATGCACCGAAGCGCACGACCGTTGTGAAGAAGAACACAACAGTTATCAACCAAACAGTGAATCAGGTGCCGGCATCTTCCAACAGTGGCTTCTGGTCTACTGTTGCCGGATCGTTCGCAGGATCGATGGCAGGCAATGCTGTCTACGATGCTGTGACTGATGACAAGGGCCAGGCACCTATGCAGGCTCAACCTCAGCCCGCTCAATAACAAAGATTCCCAATAAAACGAAAGCCGCAGGAGCTACCAACTCTTGCGGCTTTCTCGTTCTACAACCTGAAGTAGAGGTCGTATGACTAGAAAGATTGTACACAAGCCCGGCGACCGCGTCGGACACTTTGAGATTGTTCGTTATGAAGCAACAACTCCTAACGGGGATTCGATGTGGAGGTTGTGTTGTCTCAATTGTGGACATGAGGTAGTGAAGAGAGGTACGACGGTTCGACAGGTAATGCGGTCGCCGGAAACAATGTGGTTGTGCGAATGCGAACAGGAAGAACGGCGGAAGCAATCGGAACTGGCGGCCCAGGCAAGGCGTGCCGAAGTGGAAGCACGAGAACGGGAAGCGGAACGGTACAGGAAGCTCAAGACTGACAATCGGCTTCTCTACTACACCTGGAAGGGTATGAAGGCTAGATGCTATCGAAAGACGCATCCGAAGTACAAACACTACGGCGCGCGAGGTATCTTCGTCTGCGATGAATGGCGTGACGACTTCGAAGCCTTCTGCATATGGTCCCTCAAGCATGGCTATCGTCAAGGACTCACCATTGATCGTCGAGACAACGACCGTGAGTACAGCCCGGACAACTGCAGGTGGACGACTTACGTTGTTCAAAACAACAACAGACGACGCTCGCCTCAATGCAGAGCATAGAGCACGGAAAGCCAGGGATCGAAGGCCTCTCGGAGAAGCACGGGTCCTGGCGGGGCTTTTGCCCCCGTGCGGGTCTCGCGAGTCCCGAAGGTCGTCTAGATGCAATTTTTCAAAACGTGGTCTGACCACTAAAAAGGGGCTTATCGCTCGGCTTTTGTTTGTGTTTACTGGAGGAGCGTATGTCGCTGAAAACAGCGGGAATTCGAGAGTTTGCGAGGATGATTGGTCGCTCGCATTCTTGGGTGGTCTCGCAGTGCCAGCGCAACATCATTCCAAAAACCACTGACGGAAAGATTCCGGTCGATGATGCGCTGAAAATTGTTGCTCAACTGGACGAAGAAAAGTCCCGTGAAAAAGAAGAACGAGAAAGGGAAGCTTCAGAAGCCGAAGGCCTTTTGTCATTTGATGAAGCTCGCGCGAAGAAGGAAACGTACCTCGCTGAGATCAAGGAGATGGAGGCGAAGGTTATGCGCGGCGAGTTCGTTGCCGTGGCCGACGTGAAAGCGGATGCCCGTGCAACGGCTGAAAGGCTTCGCTCTTTTTGCCTTGCCGCTCCTTCTCGCTTTGCGGGCCTGCTCGAGCACAGAAGCCAGCGTGACGTTGAGGCCGTTTTGGAGCAGATGTTCAACGAACTTCTTGAGAAGATTCACGGCGGCCAATTCTCTGCCGACGAAGAGGTGAAAGATGGGGATTTGGAGTGACGAGTTTGCTCGTATCTGCCGACCTATCTCACGCCTGACGGGTAGCGAATGGGCGGACGAGTTCCGCGTCGTACCGCCGGGCACGTCGCCCGAGCCGGGCAAGTGGCGCACCAGTAGAACGCCATACCTGAAAGAGCCGATGGATGCCGCGACTGATCGCGAGACCGAGAAGGTTGTGCTGATGTTCAGCTCTCAGCTCGGCAAGTCGGAAGCGCTTCTGGGCATCATGGGCTACTACGCCGACCAAGAGCCTTCTCCGCAGCTGATGCTTCAACCAACGGTTGAAATGGCAGAGGCCTTCTCTAAGGAGCGCATCAGTCCGATGTTCGCTTACTCGCCAGGACTCAAGGGAAAACTTGAGGAAGGCAAGGACGAGAAGGGGACTTCTCGCAAGTCGTCGACGACGATTCGCATGAAGCACTACCCGGGCGGTTATCTGGCGCTTGTCGGTGCAAATTCACCCGCGGGTTTGGCTTCTCGTCCGATTCGTGTTCTGCTGTGCGACGAAGTTGACCGCTACGGCGTGACGAAGGAAGGCGATCCGATCAAGCTTGCGGTACAGCGTACTGCGAACTTTGAAGCCAGTCGAAAGATTGTGCTTGTTTCGACGCCGACCACGACTGAAGAATCAAAGATCTACGAAGCCTTCAAGGAGTCGGATCAACGGTACTTTTACGTCAAGTGTCCGCACTGCGGTCATGAGCATCGTCTCGTGTGGGATTTGGTCAGGTGGGACAAGGACGCGGACGGAAACGCACTGCCGATGACGGCGGCCATGTACTGTCCTGAGTGCGGCGCGAAGACTCGCGGCCCGTACCGTCCTGACCTGAACATGCTGTCTACTGGTCGATGGGTCGCGCATAACCCTGGCCATTCGGTCAAGGGGTATCAGTGCAATGCGCTTTACTCGCCTTGGGTCACGCTTCACGGCTTGGTCGAAGAGTGGGTCTCGTGCACTGCTGAAAACAATCGCGAAAAGCTGAGGGAGTTCATCAACTTGAAGCTTGGAGAACCTTTCACAGCGATCAATCCCGATGAAGGGGACTTTGACCAGCTGCTAGACCGACGCGAGGAATACCCGACTGAGCACTTGCCGGAAGGAGTCCTCATGCTTACCGCTGGCGTTGACGTTCAGCGCAATCGCCTCGAGTGCTCCATCTATGGGTGGGGCCACGATCGCGAGTGCTGGGGGATTTGTCATCGAGTGCTCTACGGCTTGCCCGATGACCAAAAGACGTGGGAAATGCTCGATGGCGTGCTCGAGACTGAGTACAAGCACTCGAGCGGCGTGAAGATGCCTGTCTCTTGTGTCTTCATCGACTCTGGTGACGGCATGTACACGAACAATGTGTACGCCTACACGCGGGCGAGGGAGCGTCAGAGAGTTTTCTCGATCAAAGGCCGAGGCGGCGCGGATTTGCCTTTCGTAGGTAAGCCGAGTCGTGCCGGTACAGAGAAGGCCGTGCTTTTCCCGCTCGGCGTTGATGCCGGCAAGCGCAAGGTGATGGATCGCCTTGACGTGCTAGAGGCGGGTCCGAACTTTGTTCATTTTGATGCGAATGTGGACGCGGGCTTCACGGAAGACTTCTTCAAGCAGCTTACCGCTGAAAAGCAGGAAGTCGTCCGAGACAAGAACGGCTCGAGGCTCGTTTGGGTGAAGCTTCGCCAGCGCAATGAGGCTCTGGACTGCGCGGTCTATGCAACCGCGGCGATGGAGCTTCTGACGCCAAACTTCGACGTGCTCGAGCGCTACTACACGGGCCAGAAGGCTGTGGAGTCTCTACCGGCTCAAAGGCGTGTCCGTCGTCGAGGGACTATCTCTCGAGGTGTTCAACTTTAAAGGAGCAAGAGATGACGAACCGAAAGCAAGAGGGGATACCTGTCCGCGTTTCACAGCGTCGCCTGTTGGAGACGATGGACGGCATCCACAAGGAAATCGTCGAGGTGGCAACCGAACATCACGTTGTTACGTACTGCAGGAAGCGCCTCGACGAGCTAATTAAAGAATATGAAGCATGCGCGGAGATGCTTATCTAACGGGCCGTAAAACCTCTCCATTCATGGGGAGGATATAAGGCCCAAATGGGCATTTGGTTGTAAAGCACGCATTCTTGAAGGAAGTGTGCCATGATGTTCATATGAAGATCACCT
>OGFG01001249.1_pt1 | contig 26464 bp, 17 predicted proteins | sample 1570761 | NCBI WGS metagenome assembly OGFG01 (sample SAMEA2581938, study PRJEB24529) | metagenome | biome: Human gut stool | place: China | collected 2011 | reverse complement strand
GCCGCGCGCCAGCTCGCGCCGGAGGGCCTCGCCTATGATGGTGTTGTCATGCTCGAGCACATAGGTCTGCACCGGCAGACGATCCTCGGGCGGCTCGTCCAGCACCGACATATCGCGGATGCCGCCCATCGCCATGTTCAGCGTGCGCGGAATCGGCGTTGCCGACAGGGTCAGCACATCGATGTCTTTTGCCATCTGCTTGAGCTTTTCTTTTTGCGCCACGCCGAAACGCTGTTCCTCGTCCACAATCAGCAGGCCGAGGTCCTTGAACTTTATCTTTTTGTTGAACAGCTTGTGCGTGCCGATAACTAAATCGACCGAACCGGCTTCGAGCTTTTTGAGCAGCTTTGTCTGCTCCGCGCCGGTCTTGTAGCGCGTCAGCAGCTCGATCGTCACCGGATGCCCCTGAAAGCGCTGAAGCGCGGTCAGATAGTGCTGCCGCGCGAGCACGGTCGTCGGCACGAGGATCGCCGCCTGCTTGCCCGCGAGGATGCACTTCATCACGGCGCGGAGCGCGACCTCGGTCTTGCCGAAGCCGACATCGCCGCACAGCAGTCTGTCCATCGGCACGGGACGCATCATATCGCGCTTGATGTCTTCGATGGCGGAAAGCTGACTGTCGGTCTCGTCATATTCAAACGCCGCCTCAAAGTCGTGCTGCATTTTATCGTCTGCGGGGAACGCGTAGCCGCTTTTGCGCATACGCTCCGCATACAACGCGATCAGCTCCTTTGCCATGTCCTTGACGGCTGCCTTGGCGCGCGACTTGGCTTTCTGCCAGTCGCCGCCGCCCATCTTGGACAGCTTCAGGAGCCCATCGTCCGAATGGGCGCCGATGTATTTCGACACCATGTCGAGGTTGTCCACAGGCAGAAACAGTTTATCCGTCCCGGCATACTGAATATTGATGTAGTCGCGCGAGACGCCGCCGACCGTCAGATTCTGAATGCCGAGATACTTGCCGATGCCGTAGGCGGTGTGCACCACATAGTCACCAACCTCAAGGTCGGCATAGGACAGAATCTTCTGCCCGCTTTTCATCTTCTTTTTGCTTCTGCGGCGGACAAGCGAAGGTTTCTCCTCCTCGCCGCCCGAGAGCGTCAGCGCCGCGAAGCGCGCCGCGCCAAGCTCATAGCCGCATTCGAGCGGCTCCACGGAGAGGTAGACCACGCCGGGAATCAAATCTGCGGCGTTTGCCCCCTCACCGAGCGAGACCGCCTGAACGCCGTCGTTTCCGAGCGCCTCAAGCAGGCTTTTTACTTCGGCATCCGCGCGGCAGGCTACGAGAATGCGGTATTTGTTCTTGATGAAGCCGTCGAGGTCTTCCTTCATCAGCTCATATTTTTTGAAAGAAGACGCCAGCTGCCGACAGCGGAAAGCAAACATGCCGCCGATGCGCTCCCCGGCAAGCCCGACTGCAAAGGTGTTCAGGTGCACGGCGACATTTGCCGCGAAGAAGTGCTCGGCGCGGACGGGCTCTGCCGAAAATGCCGTGTGCCCGCCGCGAATCACGCCGTGCTCCAACAGATTTGCAATCAACTCACCGTCATACCGCGCCGCCGCATCCAGACGGTCGCGAATCGCGTTCGTTCCGCATAGCAGCACCGCCGTGCGCGTATCGAAATAGTCCAAAAGGCATTCCTTTTGCGGGTAAATCTGCGCAACATATTTGTCCGTAAAGTTCAGCGGCTGTCCGCCGTCAATAGCGGCAAGCTCCTTTTCCAGTTCCTCGCGCGCATCGGAAGTTTCGCACTTGGCAAGACAGTCCTTCACCGACTTGCGCACAGCCGCCAGCGCCCGCGCATCGCAGAGCACTTCGCGCACCGGCAAAAGCTCAAGATCGTCGCGATTTTCAATCACGCGCTGCGTCATGCGGTCAAACACGCAGATGCGGTCAATCTCGTTGTCGAAAAACTCGATGCGGTAGGGCTGCTTTTCGCCCTCGCCCTCCTCGGGTGGGAACATGTCGATGATGCCGCCACGCTGCGAAAACTGCCCGACATTGTCCACGGTTTCCACGCGCACATAGCCCATAGCCGTCAGCTCCGCCGCCAGTTCGGCAGGCTCAATCACATCGCCGATGCCGTAGCGGAAACGGTTTCTGTCCAGCACCTCGCGCGGCATGGTAAAGCGCAGCGCCGCCGCAGGCGTAGTGACCACCGCGTCAAAATCCCCGCTCTGTACGCGGGCAAGCACCAAAAGCCTCTCATGCTCGTTCTCATGAGAGGCTGTAATATTATAAATGTTGAGTTCCCGCTCGGAAAAGCGATAGGCGCTAAGACCGCTGCTCTGCAAATGAGCGGTCATGCGAATCGCCGTCTTGTCGTCCTTGACAAGAACCAGGACGCCGCGCTTGTACGCCGCCGCAAAATCCGATATAAATGCATCGAGAAACGCTTTCTCGACCACGGGCGGCATGCCGCTCACCACAATGGGCAGCGGATTCTGCCGCATCTGCGTGCCGAGACAGTCCCAAATCTGCGCGTACTCCCTGTCCAGTCTGAGCGACTGTGCACAAATACTCATGTCTATTACCTGTTATATAAATTCATTGCCTTGTCCATCTGTCCGGACAGAATCAATTCTACTCCATCATACACCCGCGAAAACTCCGAAAACAGGGTCTTTTTGTCGGCGTCCGAATAAGTGCCGAGCACATAGTCCGCAAGATCGTAGTCCGGCGACGGCTTTTTGCCAACGCCGATTTTTACGCGCGGAAACGCATCCGAATTCAGCTGATAGATGATGCTTTTGATGCCGTTGTGCCCGCCGTCGCTCCCACTTCTGCGGATGCGCATCGCGCCGACATCAAAATTGATGTCGTCAAACAACACAATGATATTCTCGGGCGGTATCTTGTAGAAATCCGCTGCATCGCGCACAGCCTCGCCGGACAGATTCATAAAGGTCTGCGGCTTCATGAGAAGCAGCCGCTGGCCGTCGAAGTCCGCCTGCGCGGTGAGGGCCTTGAAGCGCTCCTTGGAAACCTTGACCTGCAGGCGCGCAGCCAGCAGGTCAAGGGACATGAAGCCGGTATTGTGACGGGTCTTCTCATACTCAGGACCCGGATTGCCGAGCCCCGCGATCAGCCAGTCATAGTTTGGCTTTTGAAACAGCATAAAAATCAGAACAGAACGGACATGGAGTTTTCTTCGTAGATTCTCTGGATGGCGTCGGCAAAGATCGGGGAAACGTCCAGATACTTGATCTTGCTGCACGCACCCTCAAGCGGCGGGATGGTATTCAGGAAGGTCAGCTCCTTGATGCAGCTGTTGGCAATGCGCTCGTTGGCCGGGCCGGAGAGCACGCCGTGGGTCGCGCAGGCGTAGACCTCGGTCGCGCCGCCGATCTCCACGATGGCCTTGGCCGCGTTGCACAGAGAACCGGCAGTGTCGACCATATCGTCAAAGAGGATGCACTTCTTGTCCTTGACGTCGCCGATGACGTTCATGACCTCACACTGGTTGGCCTTTTCGCGGCGCTTGTCAACGATGGCGAGGTTCATGCCCATCTTGTTGGCAAACGTGCGGCTGCGGGCGACGGAGCCGACGTCCGGAGAGACGACGACCATCTCCTCCGGATGCTCGAACTTGGACATGTAATATTTCACGAAGACGGGATTGGAGAGCAGGTTGTCAACGGGGATGTCAAAGAAGCCCTGGATCTGGGACGCGTGCAGATCCATGGTCAGCACGCGGTCGGCGCCTGCGGCCTCGATCATGTTGGCGACCAGCTTTGCGGAGATGGGGTCGCGGCCCTTGGCCTTGCGATCCTGACGGGCGTAGCCGAAGTACGGGATGACGGCGGTGATGCGGCCGGCCGAGGCACGGCGGCAGGCGTCGATCATGATGAGCAGCTCCATCAGGTTGTTGTTGACCGGCTTGCAGGTCGACTGTACCAGAAACACGTCGCTGCCGCGGACAGATTCATTGATCGTCAGGGAAACCTCGCCGTCGGCAAAGGTCGTTACGGTGCAGTCGCCCAGCGGCAGCCACAGCTTGCGGCAGACGCCCTCGGCAAACGGACGGTTGGCATTGGCACAGAATACCTTGACGTTCTTACCATGAGAAATCATATGAAATTACCCTCTCTCTTGTGTTGTTCGGTCTGTTCCTGTTCTGTGTGTTCTATATCATGGCGGCACCCGCCGCCGGGGATACGAGGCTTATTTTTTCTCCTTCAGCTTGTGCCGGTTGGCCCAGTCGCGCTTGTTCTGCTGGCGGGCGCGGGCAATGGCGAGCGCTGCGGGCGGCACGTCGTCGGTCACGGTGGACCCGGCGGCGATATATGCGCCCTGCCCGATGTGCACGGGCGCGATGAGATTGGCGTTGCAGCCGATAAACGCGTCGTCGTCAATGACGGTGCGGGACTTTTTCACGCGGTCATAGTTGACCGTGACCGTGCCGCAGCCGAAGTTGATGTTTTTGCCTACGTCGCTGTCGCCGATGTAGGTCAGGTGGGAAATCTTCGTGCCGTCGCCGATGGTGGAGTTCTTGACCTCCACAAAATCGCCGCAGCGCACGTGCGAGCCGATACGCGAACCCGGACGGACGTAGGCGAAGGGGCCGACGGTCGTGTCCGCGCCGATCTCGGAATCGTAGACCTGCGAGGCGTTGACACGCGTATTCTCTCCGACCTTCACGTTTTCCAGATAGCTGTTCGGGCCGATCATGCAGCCGTCGGCGATGGACGTCGTACCGCGCAGCACGGTCCCGGGCAGCAGCTCTGCCCCGGCCCCGACGAAGACGGTCGGCTCGACATAGGTGTTGTCATAGTCCCAGATCGACACGCCTGCGGCGGCCAGATCGTACAGAACGCCCCGGCTGAGCACGGGCTTCCACTCGGCCAGCTGCTGCATGGACGAAACGGCGTAAACGCCGTCGCGGTCGGTATAGGGAATACCGTGCTCCTTCATGAAGTCGGTGAAGATGAACGTATCGTCCAGCGCGTCCATCAGCGCCTGACGGCTCACGGAGCTTACGCCGCTTTCGACCGGCGCGCCGGAAAACGCTTCCTCGTCGACGGCAAACGGGTCAATGACGGCGGGGCCAGTGACGACGATGACGTCCTCCTCCTGCTCGTCGGCCGTGGACAAAAAGACGTGGAGCTGGTCGGCAGTCTCCTCGAGCTTCGCGCAGCTCAGCTCGCAGCCGTCCGGGAAGCAGTGCTTCGCCTCGGACAGGAACCGCTCGTGGCAGACCAAAAAGAAACGCCCGACCCCGCCCGCGGCCAGAGAACGCGTCAGCCACGACAGCAGCGGCGTCCCCATGATCGCCTGCAGCATCATCGGGCGGGAAAAACCTGTTTTCGCGGTATCGTCAGGCACAAAGACGACGGCAGACAAATCAGACAACAGACCCACGCTCCTTCACCGATAGACATTCTGCCTGTATTATAGCACAATTACAGCGCTGAGCGCTGTATGCACGGCGCAGCCGTGCAAAAAATCGGCATCGCCGATTTTTATTGTCGCTGTAACAGCAACACAAAGACTTTTGCAAAGCAAAAGTCTCGTGCCAATGGCACGTGAGCGCACACAGTGCGCCCTTTGTGGCTATTATAGCAGAGATTATGCTGTTTGTACAGAAAGCCGCGCGGAATTTTCACGGAAAAACAGAGAAAGTTTTCTGGAAAAACGGGCTATTCATTGCACAAATGAACAAACTATGATAGAATACCCACAGATTATCAGAAAAACAAAGAGGAGCAACTATGCTGACACTCAAGAATCTCAGCCTTACAGCGGCTGACGCGCAGGGACGCGCGGACATTGTCAAAAACGTCTCTCTGGACGTAGAAGACGGAAAATTCCTTGTCATTACCGGCCCGAACGGCGGCGGCAAGACGACGCTGGCCAAGCTCATCATGGGCCTTGCGACCCCCACCGGCGGCCAGATTTTTCTGGACGGCGAGGACATCACCGGCCTTTCCATCACCGACCGCGCAAAGCGCGGCATTTCGTATTCCTTTCAGCAGCCGCCCCGGTTCAAGGGCATGAAGGTCTCCGACCTTCTCACCATCGCGGCGGGCAAGGCGCTCTCCCATGACGAGGCCTGTTCCTATCTGACGCAGGTGGGTCTGTGTGCACGCGACTATCTGAACCGCGACGTGCACACGAGCCTGTCCGGCGGCGAGGTCAAGCGCATCGAGATTGCGACCCTGCTGGCCAAAAATTCCCGGCTTATGATCTTTGACGAGCCGGAGGCAGGCATCGATCTGTGGTCGTTCGCCCGGCTGACGGAAACATTCCGCGAGCTGCACGAAAAGGGCGGCCGCACGATCCTCATCATTTCCCATCAGGAGCGCATCATCCGTCTGGCCGACGAGATCATCCTGATCGCGAACGGCGAGATCGCCGGACGCGGCACGGCGGACGAGCTTTATCCGAAGCTGCTGTCGCAGACCGTTGCGGGCTGCAATCTGCTGGAGGTGAACGGAATATGCTGAACGACATTCAGAAAAGCATTCTCAAGACCGTCTCGGATATGACGGGCATCCCGGACGGCGCGGTGAACATCCGTCTCGACGGACAGAAGGCGTTCCGCCAGAACTCCGAGCATATCCAGATCGTCTCCAAGACCGACAAGGACGGCATTGACATCAAAATCGCGCCCTTTACCAAGAGCGAAAACGTGCATATCCCTGTCGTACTGAGCAGAGCCGGGTTCCACGACATGGTCTATAACGACTTCTTTGTCGGCGAGGGTGCAGACGTGACCATCGTGGCCGGGTGCGGCATCCACAACTGCGGCGACTGCGACTCCGAGCATGACGGCATCCATACCTTCTACATCGGCAAAAACGCGAAGGTTCACTATATCGAAAAGCACTACGGCGAGGGCGAGGGTACGGGCAAGCGCATTCTGAACCCGCAGACCATCGTATATCTCGAAGAGGGCGCGTCCATCGTCATGGACACCAGCCAGATCGGCGGCGTGGACGATACGAAGCGCTATACAAAGTGCGAGGCCAACGGCGCGAATTCCGAGGTGCAGATCAACGAAAAGCTCCTGACGGCGGGCGATCAGCACGCTGTCAGCGAAATGGACGTGATCCTGAACGGTGCGGGCGCGCGCACACGCGTTGTCTCCCGGTCTGTCGCGAAGGAGCAGTCCACGCAGGTCTTCTACCCGCGCGTACAGGGCAACGCCCCCTGCTTCGGCCATGTGTCGTGCGACTCGATCATCATGGGCGCGGCAAAGGTGCGCTCCATCCCCGAAATTTCCTGCAACCACGTCGACGCGACGCTTATGCATGAAGCCGCCATCGGCAAGATCGCAGGCGAGCAGCTGCTGAAGCTGGAAACGCTCGGCCTGACGCCGGAGGAGGCAGAGGAGAAAATTCTCGAGGGCTTCCTGCGTTGACCTGCTTCGGTAAAATCCACAACAAATCTTCGTTAAATCTGTGCAAATTGTCTTGCTTTTCCAGATCTTATCCCATATACTGAGCCTGTAAGCGAATGAAAAGAGATACCCCGCCGCAGGAGCGGGAGGAGAGGAGTCAAAGAGATGAATCTGGAAAAATTACGCGCCCGGAAGGGCTTTATCTGCGACATGGACGGCGTGATCTATCTCGGCAGCCAGCTGCTGCCGGGCGTGCGGGAATTTGTAAGCTGGCTGAACGAAAACGACAAGCAGTTTCTGTTCCTGACGAACTCGTCCGAGCGTTCGCCCAAGGAGCTGCAGCAGAAGCTGCAGCGCATGGGACTGGATATCGGCGAGGAGCATTTCTACACCAGCGCGCTTGCGACCGCCGCGTTTCTCAAAAAGCAGGCGCCGGGCTGCACCGCGTTCGTGATCGGCGCGCCGGGGCTTCTGAACGCGCTGTATGACGTGGGCGTCACGATGAACGACGTGGACCCGGATTATGTGATCGTCGGCGAGACGGCAAGCTATAATTACGAGGTCATCACCAAGGCTGTCCGGCTGGTGCTGAACGGTGCGCGGCTGATCGCGACAAATTCCGACCTCACGGGGCCAACGGAATTCGGCCTTGCGCCCGCCTGCCGGTCGCTCGTCGCGCCGATCGAGCTGGCGACGGGCCGGAAGGCCTATTTTATGGGCAAGCCGAACCCGCTCATGATGCGCACGGGCCTGCATCTGCTGGGTGTCCACTCCGAAGAGGCCGCCATGGTCGGCGACCGGATGGACACCGACGTCATTGCGGGCATGGAATCCGGCCTTGCCACCGTCCTCGTCCTCTCCGGCTGCACGAGCCGCACCGACGTAAACGGCTATCCCTACCGCCCGACCTACATTCTGAACGGCGTGGGAGAGATCGTAACGGGATAAAAATGACTGCGCCCCGGTTTTCCAAACGGAAAACCGGGGCGTTTTGCCTGCTCTGCGGTGCACTGGCGCGGGAGCGCCCAACGGCTTCCCCTCCGGGGAAGCTGGCTGCGGAGCGAAGCGGAGCAGACTGATGAGGGTGAGCAGCACTTGCACTTTATTTTGCAGTTTCTCAAAATCGCAGCTGCTCCCCAGCCCTCATCCGGCCCTTCGGGCCGCCTTCCCCGGCGGGGAAGGCTTTGGTTTGTACGATCTTTGTACGGCTGTTACAGCTTTTCCAGCACTGCGGCCGGGACGGGGCAGTCGTCTGTAGTCAGGCCGGTCTGGAAGTCGAACTGGGCCGAGATCGACACCTGCGTGTCGACGACACCGACCTGTACGCTGCCGCCGGTCGTGACGCGCAGAGCTGTGATCGCGCCGTCCTGCACGTCCAGCTCCAGCGTGCCGGGCAGGTACTGCACGTCCAGCTTCTCCGCCTCCGGCGCGATGGCGCAGGCGGCCTGCTTTGTCTGCTCGGCGCTGAGGCTGAGCGTATAGTGCCAGACGGTCTCCGTCTGCTCGCTTGCGGCGCTGTCCTCCAGACAGGCGCGGTAGGCCAGATCGATCAGATCCGCACACTTGACCAGCGCCTGCTCACTCACGGCGGGAGAACCGTCCTTTGAAAGGACCGTTTCGCCGGAGAAATACAGCTCCAGCGCGCCCGTGCGGATGCAGCTGACGGTCTTGCCGTCCTTTACAGTCCGGGTGTAATCCAGCGACGTATCGAAGATCACGGGGCCGCAGTTGGCGCTGAGCTGGACGCGGGCGGCAAGCGGGTCGCGCCTGCCAAGCTCGGAGGCGGCAGACAGCACGCGCAGCAGATCCTCCGTCAGCTCCAGCTTGCCCTGATAGCCGCCGTTCGCGATCGCATCCGTGACCGCCGTGGGGACGGTGTGCGCCGTCTGCGCATCCTGCTGGACGGTAAGCTCGGCCCAGACGGTCATCGGCTGTGTCTGGCCGCTGTCGTCTTCCGCTTCACAGCTGCCGGAGGCTTCGATGGAGCGGATCTCCCCGTCTTCAACGTGCATACACAGGTCGATACTCTCGACGGCGCTGAGCGAATCCGCAATCGTCGGCGTCAGCAGCGAAAGCGCCTGCTCCGCATCCTTACCGTAGGCGGTCACGGAATAGACCTCTTCACCGCTTTCACGGGCGTAGGTCACATCGGTCGCGTTGTAGAGTTCCAGCAGATGCTCGCCGAGCGTGGAATAGTCCGGGAACAGGCCGCTCGTGCGGTAGGCGCTGCCGTTTTCGAGGTAGATCGCGCCATCATAATAATACAGCTGCACGCCGTTGTCCTCGATGCAGAGGATGGTGTTCCCACCGGCCTGCGTGCGGAACAGGCGCACGTCCGTTCGCAGCGTCTCGTCGCCAAGCTCCATCTGCACGGACGCGGTCATGTCCAGCTCCTTCCTGCCGGAGAGGTTTTTCAGCAGCAGAAGCGCGTCCACGCTGCTCTTGAGACTGGCCCGGTAGATGAGGATCCCGGCGGCGATCAAAATCACGGCCACAAGCGCGATGATCCACCAGACGCGGCGCTTTTTCTTCTTTTTCTGCAGCTGCTCCGGTGAGACGGGCGCTTCCTGCGCGTCCGGGTCGATGACGCCGATGACGGCGTCGTTGGCGTTCTGCTCGTCCTGCATGGCCTTGCGCAGCGCCTGCATCTGGCGGCGGCGCTTTTTGCCGGTCTTATGGATCAGATGAATGATCAGCAGCACCAGCAGAGCCGCAAGCCCGGCCAGCACGATCCACACCCACCAGACGGGGAACGTGGACAGCGCCGCAAGCTGCACGGTCTGGCCGGAGGCCTCGAAGGACAGATAGCTGCCGATCTCGGTCGTGGGCACCTTCTGCCAGACGCCGTTTTCGTTTTCCAGATAGATATCCAGCTTGCCGGACTGCCCATCGGGCGCGCGGAAGCGGATGGTGTGCGTGTCCGCGCCGTCGTCCGGCAGGCGGAGCTGCCACTGCTCGACGACGGAGCGCGCCACGTGCGCGGCGGGCGCATGGCCGTCTGCGATATTCTCGCAGTATTTCCGGATGGCCTCCGGGATGCTGGCAGAGATCTCGCCGAAAGCGGCGGGCGTGATGGCCTGCGGCTGCGCCTGCAGGCGGTCGGCGCTCGTATACGCGCCCTCGGCCAGGAAGACGGGCCTGCCGTCGGCACGCTGCGCATCGCTCGGGAGCGCGTCGATGCTGGCGTGGTACTGCGCGGTCACGGTGGTGTCAAACTGAATATTTTCAAGCGTCTGCACGTCCCACTCGCCGTACTGTCCGTCGACGGCGGGGATGTCCGGGTACACGCTGTCCGGCAGGGACTCGCCGTAATTTACTTCTACGGTCTTGAGCACCTCCCCGCCCGCGACGAACTGCACAGTGAAGGTGCGGAACGCGTCGGGAAGGTCTTCGTTTTCCAGCAGCGTTTCATACGCGACCGGCTCCGCCTGTCCGGCAACGCTTGCGCCGTCAAGTCCGGCCAGCGTATCGGAGACAAAAACGTTATCCGCAAACGCGCCCGCGCCGCTGCCGCTGATCGCGCCTGCATACTGGGAATACCCGGTGATGGACACGAGCGACACGCAGCCGGAGACGGTGCTGCCGCTGCCGGTCACGCTGTCCGTCACACCCGTGCCGGTGATGCCGCCGACATAACGTCCGCCGGAAAGCGCACACTTGGCCCAGCAGTTTTCAATCGCCGCGCTGCAAATGCCCGCGACGCCGCCGGCATAATCGCCGCTCTGGCTCTCCACGCTGCCGTAGGCCTCGCAGCCGTCGATCAGGCCGAGATCCATCCGGCCGCAGATCGCCGCCGCGCAGTCCTTTTTGGCTGTGACTGCACCGCTGGAAACGCAGCGCTGCAAAACGGCGCGCAGCTCATACTGCTTGCGCTCGGTCGAAGACAGACTCTTGCTGACGTCGCTTTCCGGGTCAGCGCCAGCCTCCATGCCCATCGCGCCCGCGATGCCGCCGACGTTGCGGTCGGCCTGCACCGCGCCGGTATTTTCGCAGCCGCGCAGAGCGCCCATGGTGATGCTGTCGGGATCTGTCTGCGAGCCGTCGGTCACAAGGTCGCGGTTTTCCAGACTGTCCATGGCGTCAAAGACGGTCGTGCTGATCTCGTCCAGCTTGTCGCTGACGGCCTGCACGTCTTTTTGCAGCGTCTCGGACAGATTCGCCGCCTGTGAGCCGATGGCGCGCATCTGTGCGCCCATGCCGCTCAGCGCGCTTGCCAGTTCCGGCATGGAAGCGTCTGCATTCATCTGCAGCGACGCGCTGAGCGCGCCGGAGCCGTCCGTGCCGCCGGAGATTGAGAGATCGGACGGGTCGATGTATCCGCCCGCACCGATGCCGATCCCGCCTGTGCCGATGCCAATGCCTGCGCCAATGCCTGCCGACGCGTCCCCGACGGTGAGGTCTGCCCCGCCGCTCACACCGCCGTTTGCCAGCGCACCCGCATCGATAGTTGCGGTCGCGCGGAGATTATTGGCTGCATTCGAGGCGCTGTCGAGATACGTTCCCATTCCGGCCAGCTGGGAGCCGAGGTCGCTTGCCGCACCGCCTGCGTCAGCGGTTGCCTGATCGGTGAGCGTTTTCAATTCCTTCAACTGGTTCTGCAGCTGCTCCTTTGTGCTCTCGGAGACAGTCACAGCGACATACGGCTCGACCTGACCGGCGATGCCGCCGACGTCCTTGCGGCCGTAGATCGTGCCGGAGTTCGTATTATTGAGCAGATACCCGCTCGTCACGCCCGCAATGCCGCCGACGTTGTAGCCGACGTGCTCATAGCCGACCGTGCCGGTATTTTCGCAGACTGCGATCAGGCCAGTATTCCGGCCCGCGATGCCGCCTGTGGCGGTCGTGGTGAGGAAGGTCTGCGTGGTGGCAAGATTGGCAAGATCAAGCGTGGTGTCGATCTGAATGTCGCTGAGGCTCAGCGCAGAGTCGATGTTGTCAATATTGACGCTGCCTGTACTCGTGCAGTGCCGGATGATGCCCGCATTCTGGCCCGCGATGCCGCCCGTGGCGGTCGTGCCCTGCACCTTGCCCTCGAACGAGCAGCTGACGATCTGGCCGGAGGCCTGATTGCGGCCCACGATGCCGCCGATCTGCGTGTCGCCCTGTACCATGCCGGTGAATGTGCAGCAGACGATCTTGCCGTAGTTCTCACCCGCGATGCCGCCGCAGGCGATCTTATCGCCGCCCGCAGCTACAGAACCCGCGACATTCAGGTTTGCCACGCGTCCGCCGGGCAGGATCGTGCCGAACAGCCCGGCGGGGCTGGCGTTTTGGGTGAGATTGAAATCGGAGATGGTATGTCCGCGCCCCTCAAACGTGCCGCCGAAGGAGGCTGCAGGCGTAAAGTCCACGCCGGAAAGCGAAATATCCGCGCGCAGGATGAAGGTTTTTCCCTGCGACCAGGTATCGAGCGAACAGCTTTTCGCGAACGCGGCAAACTCTTCAGCAGAGTCCAGATAGACGGTCTGCATACTGCCGGATGCCGCGGCTGCCGGAAGAACGGTCAGGCAAAGCGCCAGCACCAGCAGCACCGCACCCACGCGGGCCCGAAGCGTTCTGTTATTCATGCGCGTCATCCTCCTTTTCCGTCTGCGCCTGCGGCGCGTCCGCGGTTTCCGGCTCTGCCGTGCCGGAGAGCAGGCTGATATTGACGTCCCCCTCCACGACCGCGTGTACAATGCCGCTGATCTGGCCGTGAATTTCGCCGCGCACCATGCCGTCGATGCGCACGCGTCCCGAAGACTGATGCGAAGAGACAGCAGAGGGCATATCGAACGCTGTCTTGTCAATGACCTTCTCGCCCAGAAGCAGGATCTGCGGCAGAATGAACATGACGATGATGATCGTGAGGATCGTGCCGCGTCCAAGGCTGTCGCCGATACCGGCGATAGCGGCGTTGGAGGTCATCTGTCCAATGAGGATACCGGCGATGGCCATCATGAGGCCCGACGTGATGATCGTCGGGAAGGACAGGTTCATCGTCTCGATGATCGCGTCCTTTTTGGGCATTTTGTCCTTGAACTCCATGAATCGGCTGGTCGTGACGATGGCGTAGTCGATGTTCGCGCCCATCTGGATGGACGAGACGACCAGATAACTCAGGAAAAACAGGGGGCTATTGGTGATGGTCGGGATGCCGTAGTTGATCCAGATGCTGCCCTGAATGACCACGATCAGCAGCACCGGGATACCGGCTGATTTGAACGTGAACAGCAGCACGACCAGAACGATCAGGATAGACAGCACCGACACGACGACGTTGTCGCGCGAGAACGAGGTCTTGAAGTCCTGCTCGGACGAGGAATCGCCCACGACGTATACCTCGTCGTCCGGATAGTATTTGTGCGCGACGACGCGCATCTGGTCGAGGAAGTCATACGTCTCGTCGCCGCCCACGGGCAGGTTCAGATAGACGAGCATACGGGTATAATCGTCGGACTGCAGCTGCTTGCGGGCGTTGGTGATCTGCGAATAGGCGCTTTCCAGCGTCTCGGTCATATCGGCGTCGAGCGTGACGTAGCCGTCCTGCATTTCACCGTAGAGGAAGGTGAACATATCGATGAGCGGCACGGAGTAATTGGGAAGACCGCCGATGATCTTGCCGTAATTGCCGCCGTCGGCGGCATAGGCCGCGTAGAGAAGCTCCGCGACCTCATAGTCGAGGTCGGTCAGCTCGGAAAACTGCCGGGGCGTCAGCGCGTCGGTCAGCATATAGCCGCCCATCGCCTCCACATTGGAAAGGCCCAGCGTGGAATCGACCTCGTCGTATGTTCCAAGCTCATCCAGCAGCTTCTTTTCCGCCGCATAATCCCCTGCCGGAACCACAACAGCGACCATATTCGTCGAGCCGAACGTCTCGTCCATCAGATCGTCCGCGATCTGCTGCTCCGAGCGCTTGGTCGTCTCCAGATAGCTGAAGCCGTAGACATACGGGCAGTTATTCGCAAGGAGCATGGCAACGATGATGACCGCCAGAAAAATCGGCGGAATGATCTTCTTTGTCGCATAGGCAAACCTGCCGACGAACGGAATTTTGGGAACGAAATTCTTGTGCCGCGTTGCGTCAATTTTTTTGCCGAAGAGCACCAGAAGGCCCGGCATGAGGAAGAACACCGCAAACAGCGAGAAGAAAATGGACTTGATCAGGCAGATGCCAAGGTCAAAGCCCAGACGGAACTCCATAAAGAGCATCGCGACCAGGCCGCCGATCGTCGTCAGGCTGCTGCCGCAGATCTCCGGCACAGCCTTGCTCAGAGCGACAATGACGGCCTCGCGGGTGGGAAGCTTTTCGTGCTCTTCTTTATAGCGGTTGCAGAAAATGATCGCGTAATCCACAGACAGGGCCAATTGCAGCACGATGGTAACGGAGTTTGACACGAACGAGATCGTGCCGAGCAGGAAATTCGTGCCCATGTTCAAAAGCGCCGCTGCAATGAACGTAATGAGCAGCACCGGCACCTCCGCATAGGTCTGCGAGGTCAGGATCAGCACGGACACGACAACGATGGCGACAATGATCACGATCACGCCGATCTCCTGCGCCAGCGTCTTGGACGCGGTATCGCCGAAGGTCGCCGAGACGTAGATGTCATAGCCGGAAATCTCATCCTCGACCCGGTTCATGACCGTCTCGCACATCTCGTCCGTCTCGGAATAGTCGAAGGTAATGTTGTAGAGCGCGGAGGCGTTGGTATAGTGCTCCTTCGTGTCGTCAAACGTAACGCTCTGCACGCCGTCGACCGCTTCAAGCCGCTCGGATACGGCCTGCGCCTCGTCATAGGTCACGTTGACAAGCATGACCTTTGCCGTGCCGAAGGTGATGAATTCATCCTCCATCAGATGCAGGCCCCTGTATGTCTCCGAATCCTTCGGCAGATACGCCGAAAGCTGGTTCTCCACCTGCACCCAGTTCCGTGAAAACACGGAAAACACCAGCCCGATGGCGACGATCAGAAAAATCAGATTCCGCTTGTCAACAATAAAGCTGGCAAGCTTATACATGAAGCCCTCTTCGTTGTTTTTCGGTTCCCGACTCATGATTCACACTCCCGTATTTGGATTCTCCTGAAAATTTAATCCAGTTTAGCACAAAACAGCCGGATCTGGCAATAGGCAAGCAGGAAAAGATGTGTAAAAACCGCACGCACCGGAGCCGCGCAAAAATCCCCCGGCGGCTGCCGGGGGAATCGCTTCTTTTATTTTGCCGTGCCGAGATACGCGGCCTTGACCTCCTCGTTGGCGGCCAGCTCTTCGCCGGGGCCCTGCATGAGGATGGAGCCGGTCTGCATGACGTAGGCCCAGTCCGCGATTTTGAGCGCCATGTTCGCGTTCTGCTCGATGAGAAGCACCGTGATGCCCTGGCGGTTGATCTCGCGGATGATCTCGAAAATGCCCCGGACGACGATGGGTGCAAGGCCCAGAGACGGCTCGTCCATCATGATGAGCTTCGGTTTTGCCATGAGCGCGCGGCCCACGGCCAGCATCTGCTGCTCGCCGCCCGAGAGCGTCCCGGCCTGCTGCCACGCACGCTCCTTCAAACGCGGGAAGAGGTCGTAGACCCGGGCCAGATCGTCCGCCAGCGGGTCCTTGCGCAGATATGCGCCGATGCGCAGATTTTCTGCAACAGTCAGGTTCTCGAACACGCGGCGGCCCTCCGGCACGAGCGTAACGCCGCTCGAAACGATCTGGTCGGTCGATTTTCCGACCAGATTCGCGTCGTTCAGGAGAATTTCACCCGATTTCGGCCTGACCAGTCCGGCGACTGCCTTCAGCGTGGTCGATTTGCCCGCGCCGTTCGAGCCGATGAGGGTGACGATCTTGCCCTCCTCGACCTTCAGGTCGATGCCCTTGACGGCCTCAATGCCGCCGTAGGAGACGACCAGATTCTTGATTTCCAGAATATTACGCATCCTCGTCCACCCCCAGATACGCGTCAATGACGCGCGGATCGTTTTGGATCTCCGCCGGAACGCCCGCCGCGATCTGCTTGCCGAAGTCGATGACATAGATGCGGTCGGAGATGTCCATGACAAGATTCATGTGATGCTCGATGAGGAAGATGGTCAGGCCGAACCGGTCGCGGATGCTGCGGATGAAAGCGGTCAGCTCAAGCGTCTCCTGCGGGTTCATGCCAGCCGCAGGCTCGTCGAGCAGCAGCAGCTTCGGACTGGTCGCCAGCGCGCGGGCAATTTCAAGCCTGCGCTGCTTGCCATACGGCAGAGCCGTCGCCAGCTCGTCCTTTACATCGTCAAGGCCGACGATTTTCAGCAGCTCCAGCGCCTTTTCGCGCTGCGCAGCCTCCTCCTTATGGTTGGTGCGGAACGTGGCGGAAAAAACATTGGACGTGCGGCGCACGTGCATGGCCGTCAGGACGTTTTCAAAAACGGTCATGGACTTGAACAGACGAATGTTCTGGAATGTGCGCGCAATGCCGCGCTTTGTGATCTTGTCGGGCGTGTAGGAGACGGTCGGCAGGGACAGATAACGCTCCGACTCCGCTCCCGCATAGCTCTTTTTCATCTTGCCGCGCGGATGGTTGCAGACGATGGGTTCGCCCATGAAGTCCACGCGGCCGTTGGTCGGCTCGTAAACGCCGGTGATGCAGTTGAAGGCCGTGGTCTTGCCGGCGCCGTTCGGGCCGATGAGGGCGACGATCTCGCCGGGATAGATATCCATGGACAGGTCGTTGACGGCGACGACGCCGCCAAACTGCATCGTGATATGCTCCACATGAAGGACGGGTGTGCTCATGCCTGTTTTCCTCCCTTCGCGGATTCTTTCCGCAGCCTGTCGGCAAGCCCGGCCAGCGAAAGCTCACGGGTGCCCATGATGCCCTTGCGGAAGAAGAGCACCACGATCATGATGATGACCGAGAACACGACCATGCGGAAGCCCGTGCGCAGCAGCGGGACCTTGAACGCGCCGATATACGTCTCGTTATCGAGGAAGCGCAGCCACCACTCCGAGCACGCGATGAACAGGAACGAGCCGATGCAGCTGCCGGAGATGGAGCCGATGCCGCCGATGACGACGATGAGCAAAATCTCATACGTCATGGCGGATTTGAATGTATTGGCCTGCACCGTGGTCTGATACATGGCCAGAAGCGCGCCGGATATCCCGGCAAAGAACGAGGAAATGGTAAACGCCATGCGTTTATGGTGGGCAAGGTTGATGCCCATGGCCTCGGCGGCGATCTCATCGTCGCGGATGGCCTTGAACGCGCGGCCATAGGTCGAGTTGATAAGCAGCACGACGACGGCGATGCAGATGCCGACGATCACAAACGGCATGAACGTATCCGTAAAATACGGGAAGCCGCGCAGGAGCTGCGAGCCGTTGGTGACAGGCGCGAACGCCTCCAGCTGGACAAGGGCGCGGATAATTTCGGCAAAGCCGAGCGTCGCGATGGCCAGATAGTCGCTCTTGAGCTTCAGAACGGGCAGGCCGATGAGATACGCCAGCACCGCCGCCAGCAGTCCCGCCAGCAGCAGCGAAATGAACACGCCGAGGACCGTGCCTGCCGTATTGCCGAGCGCACCTTGCAGCGTCTCGGTCAGGGAGAAGTTGAGCAGCGGGTCATAATACTGATACACGGTCGAGCGGATGCCGCTTGAAATGTTGATGGCGGCAAACGTGTACGCGCCGACGAGCATGAAGCCCGCCTGTCCGAGCGAGAACAGGCCCGTAAAGCCGTTCAGAAGGTTCATGGACACAGCGACGAGGGAATAGATCGCGCCCTTGCGCAGGACGGTCGTGAGCATGATGGGCACGCCCGGAATGCGGTCGAGCAGGAACGCCAGCAGATAGATGAGCGCAAGGCCCGCAATGGTCAGGATCGTCTGTAAGGAGAGGCCCTTTTTCTTTTCCATATGCTCCACCTCAGACTTTCTCGGTCAGCTTCTCACCGAACAGGCCCGTCGGCTTGACGACGAGGATGACGATGAGCAGCGCAAACGTGAACGCATCGGAGAACGCCGTCAGCTTCATGCCCTTGAGGAGGTTCTCACAGATGCCGATGATAAACGCGCCGATGACCGCGCCGGGGATCGACCCGATGCCGCCAAAGACGGCGGCGACGAACGCCTTCAGGCCCGGCATGGCGCCGGAGGCCGGGGCGATGGTCGTATAATTCGAGAAATACAGGAACGAGGCCACGGCGGCCAGCGCGGAGCCGATGATGAACGTAAAGGAAATGACGGAGTTGATCTTGATGCCCATCAGCTGCGCCGTCTCAAAATCCTTGGACGCGGCGCGCATGGCCATGCCGACCTTCGTGCGCTTGATGAGGATCACGAGCACCACGACCAGCGCCAGCGTCAGGATCGGGGTAATGACGGTCACGCGCTTGGTGGACGCGCCGAGGATTGTGATGGTGTCGGAGATCCACGGCAGCTCGGGATACTGCTTCGGGACGCCGCCGGTGACGTAATACGCGAGGTTTTGCAGCAGATAGCTCACGCCGATGGCGGAGATCATGACGGACATACGCGGGGCCTGCCGCAGCGGCTTATACGCACAGCGCTCCACCGCGAAGCCGAGCGCGACCGTCAGAATCACGACGACGGGCAGCGCAAAATACAGCGGCATCGTCGCCGAAAGATAGACCATGATGAGACCGGCGACCATGAAGATATCGCCGTGCGCAAAGTTGATAAGGCGCAGAATGCCGTAGACCATCGTATAGCCGACGGCGATCAGCGCATATTGGCCGCCGGCCGAAATGCCCGACAGGACATAGGGCAGCCATTGCTTGAGAACACCCATGGGGAACCTCCTGATTTTTGTTTATCGCCATGTCCAAACCGCGAACCGCTCACCGAAATGAGCCGGCTTGGACGCGGCGATAAAAGAATGGTTCCATCCGGCAGCGGGTTCGAACGCTGCCGGATGAAAATGCGTACCGGCCGGAGGGATTTCCTCCGGCCGGAAACCATTGTGGTCAGTATTGCGGGACAAATGCTCAGGCGGCAGTCTGAACCTTGTAGAACTGGAAGCCGCCGTCGATGGCCTGCTTGATGTAGGCGGTGTTCTTGACCGCGTCGCCGTTGGCGTCGAAGCTCAGCGCGCCGGTAACGGCATCGATGGACAGACCAGCCAGCGCGTCGCGGATGGCGGTGCCGTCGGTGGACTGGGCCTTTTCGATGGCCGCGACCGCAGCCATGTAGGCGTCATAGCCGAGCGCGGAGACTGCCGCGACAACGTCGTTGCCGCCGTTGTTGGTGAGGTTCTGGGCATTGCCGTTCAGCCACGCCTTATAGCCGGAGACGAATTCCTTGGCAAGGCCGGACTCGTCGTTCTCGTCAAAGAATGTGGAGACGAAGACCTGCATATCGGTGCCGTTCTGCGCGTCGGAGATCGCGGAGTTCTCCCACGTGTCGCCGCCGAGGATGGGGAGGCTGACGCCGAGTGCAGAGGCCTGCTCGATGATCTGCGGGGCATAGGCGATGGCGGACGGCGCGAAGATGACGTCTGCGCCGCCGGAGACGGCGTTATTGAGGTACGCGGAGAAGTCCGCCGTGCCCTCGACAAACGTCTCATCGGCTACGATCTCGCCGCCGGCCTCTTCAAAGGCCTTTACAAAGTTCTTGGCCAGGCCGACGGTGTAGTCGTCGCCGAGCATCGACAGGACGTAGGCCTTCTTGGCGCCGAACTCATCCATGGCGAACGAGGCCATGACGGAGCCCTGGAACGGATCGAGGAAGCAGACGCGGAAATAATAATCGTTGCCGGCGGTGACGGCCGCGTTCGTGCAGGAGCAGCCGATGGCCGGGATCTTGGCGTTTGCGAAGTAGGTACCGGCGGCGATGGAAACGCCGGAGCCGTAGGAGCCGAGGACGACGGAGACCTTGTCGGCGACCAGCTGCTGGGCAGCGGAGACGGCCTTGTCGGTCGAGGACTGGTTGTCCTGAATGTCGAGCTCGATCTTGTATTCTTCGCCGTTGATGGTGACGGTCGGCTTGACGGAGTTGGCGTACTGGATGCCCAGAACCTCCTGCTTGCCGCCGGCGCCGTTGTCGCCGGACTGCGGCTCAAACACGCCGATCTTGATGACCTTGGAGCCGCCGCTGGACGCGCAGCCTGCGAACAGGCACATGACCATAACGGCAGCCAGAAGCAGAGCGATGATCTTTTTCATAGAATATTTCCTCCTTCTGTCCATGTACAATAGACAAGTGTTCATGAACTTATAGTCGCCATTATAGCGAAGTGAAGTGTAAAATGCAAGCCCTAATTGCTTGTTTTTTGAAAAAAATTCACGCTGCGCGGACAATTGTCTTCGCCGCTCTGCACAAAAAACGGATAAGCAGCGACAAAAAGGAAACAAAACGGATCACTTGACAGCTCCGCTATAATAAAAGTGAAGTGAGCTTGAAGGGAATATTATCATGACAGATCTGAAAAAACGGCTTTTTGCCGGACTGCTGGCGCTGGTTCTGCTGTGCGCGCCGCTCTCCGGCTGCGCGGCGCGGGAGGCAGAGCGCTATGACGTGCTCGCGTCCACCGCACCGGTCCGCGCCATGACGGCGGCGCTGCTGGAGGGCACGGGACTGAATTGCGGGCTGGTCGTGACGGAAAGCGTTTCGTGCCTGCACGACTATACGCTGACCGTCGCGCAGATGGAAAAGATCGGGCAGGCCGACGTAGTCGTTCTGAACGGCCTCGGGCTGGAGGAGTTTATGGAAGACGCGCTGCGCACGGCGAAGCGCACCATTACGGCATCAACCGGCGTTGACACCCTCCCCGGCGAGGACGGCGAGGACCCGCATATCTGGCTCGACCCCGCGAACTGTATTTTAATGTGCAAAAATATCGCCGCCGGGCTTGCGGAATTCTATCCGGACAAACAGCCCCTGATCGAGCAGAACCTGTCCGCCGTCACGGCGGAGTATGAGGCTGCACAGACCTATGGCGAAGAGACGCTGAAGGCCCTTTCCTGCCGGGAGCTTGTGACGTTCCACGACGGCTTTTCCTATTTCGCCCGCGCGTTCGGCCTTGAGGTTGCCGCCGCAATGGAAATTGAGGAGGGCAGCGAACCGTCCGCAAAGGAGATCGAATCCGTCATCCGGCTGGTAGAGACTGAAGCCATCCCCGCCGTCTTCTGCGAGGAAAACGGCGAACGGCAGACGGCTGAGACTGTCGCGAGGCAGACTGGAGCCGGACTGTACGCGCTCACAATGGGCATGGACGGCGGCGAGGCAGGCTGCACGGACGCCATCTATCACAACATCGACACCATCCGGGAGGCGCTTTCATGATCCCACATCTGCACCCGCACGCAGGCGACTGTGAACACGCCTGCTGTCTGAAAATCGAGCATCTGTCCGTCCATATCGGCGGCGAGACGATCCTGGACAACATCGACCTGCATATGCACTGCGGCCAGATGGTCGCGCTGATCGGTCCGAACGGCGCGGGCAAGTCCACGCTCATCCGCGCCATTCTGGGCCAGCGGGAATATGAAGGGAAGATCACCTTCCACGAGGCCAGCGGCAAGGAGGCGAAGCTGCGCATCGGCTATGTGCCGCAAAGCCCGGCCTTTGACCGCGGCGACCCCGTGAGCGTGATGGACCTTTTCACCTGCTGCATCTTCAAGCGCCCCGCGTTCCTGCGCCCGACAAAAGCCATGCGGGAAAAGGTGCTGGCGTGCCTTGCGAACGTGCACGGCGAAGCGCTCATCGACAAGCGCATCGGCACGCTTTCGGGCGGCGAGCTGCAGCGCGTGCTGCTGGCGCTGGCGCTTGAGCCCATGCCGAATATTCTCATACTCGACGAGCCGCTCTCCGGCGTGGATGTCGAGGGCATGAGCCTGCTCATGGATATGCTCGACGAGATCCGCAAAAAATTTGACCTGTCGATCCTCATGACGACGCACGACTTTACCATGCTGGAGCAGTACTGCGACCAGGTCGTGCTGCTGCAGGGAAAGATCCTCCGGCGCGGGACGCCGCTGGATGTTTTGAACTCGGAGGAATTCGCGCAGGCATTCCACATGGGAGGAGGCGCACAGGCATGAGCGTCTGGTATGCGTTTTTAAACGCGCTCGGCATCCGCATGTTCGAAATGGACTTCATGAAAAACGCGCTGCTGGCCGTTCTGCTGCTGGGGCCGCTGTTCGGCCTGCTGTCCACGATGATCGTGACGGGAAAAATGAGCTTTTTCTCCGACGCGCTGGGCCATTCCGGCTTTACGGGCATCGCCATCGGTGTGCTCTGCGGCGCGGTGCAGCCGATCTATTTCGCGGTCGGGCTGTCGGTTCTGTTCGCGCTGCTGTTTTCCTTCGTCCGCAGCCGGACGAGCCAGTCGGCGGACACCATCATCGGCGTCTTTTCCTCCACCGCCGTTGCGCTTGGCATTTTCATCGTGACGCTCGGCGGGCGGAGCTTTACGAAATTCAACCGGTATCTCATCGGCGATATCCTCTCCGTCTCCCCGCAGGAGATCGGCCTGCTGGCGCTGGTGCTGCTGGCGGTCGTGCTGCTGTGGGTGTTCGGGTCGAACCGTCTGGTGCTGACGGCGGGGCATCCGCAGCTGGCCTCCTCGCGCGGCGTGGCGACGAAGCGCAATGAAACGCTCTTTACCGTCGCCATCGCTATCGTCGTAACGCTGGCCATGAGCTGGGTGGGCCTGATGGTCATCAATTCCCTGCTCGTCCTGCCGGCGGCAGCCTCGCGCAATCTGGCGCGGAACCTGCGGCAGTACCATCTGCTGTCCGTCCTGTCCGCGCTTGTGTGCGGGCTTTTGGGCCTGTGCGCGGCATATTGGCTCGGCTGCTCGGCGGGTGCGACGATCGCGCTGCTGCTGGCTGTCTACTTTGCCGTGTCCTTTGCACTGCGGAACCGGGCTGCCTGAGAAAACGGCAGCAAAAATTATAAAGCGTTTACTGTACAGAATAAAAAGAGGATTTCCCAATGAAGATTGCAGACATCCACGCGCATATTTTTCCGGAAAAGCTGGCGGAAAAGGCATCGCATTCCATCGGCAGCTTCTACGGCGTTTCCATCGGGCGCGAGGCCGACATGCCGCGCCTGTGCGCAGAGGATAAGCTTGCGGGCATCACCCGCTGCGTCGTCTCCAACTCTGCAACGAATGCCAGTCAGGTCCAAAACGCCAACACATTTCTGGCCGAGGCCGTCCGCGGACACGACGGCTATCTCGCCTTCGGCACGATCTATCCCGGCATGGACGGATTTGAGGAGGAGCTTGACCGTATGCTGGAGCTCGGCCTGCGCGGGATCAAGATCCACCCGGATTTTCAGAAGCTCGCCATCGACGACGAACGCGGCATCGAAACCTATAAGGCCATCGCCCGGCGTGATCTTCCGGTGCTGTTCCATATGGGCGACGACCGGTATGATTTTTCCTCGCCCGAACGGCTGACGAATCTGTTGCGGCGGGTGCCGGAACTGCGGGCTGTGGCTGCACACTTCGGCGGCTGGCGCAGCTGGACGCGGTCGCTGGCGCAGCTGCAGCCGGAAAGCGTCCTGTACGACACATCCTCCACGCTCGGCATGATCGACCGGGAGCTTGTTCTGCGCTTCATTGACAAAATCGGCCCCGACCGGCTGATTTTCGGCACGGACTTCCCCATGTGGAGCCCGAAGGAGGAGCTGGAGCGGTTTCTTTCCCTCGGTCTGGACGAGGCCGAGCAGCAGAAGATCCTGTACGGAAATTTCATGAACCTGCTGCATTTAAAGGACGGGGCATAGACCGGCCGGCACGCAGCAGTTCGATCAGCTAAAAAACTTACAGCAGCCCCGGATACTGAAGTACCCGGGGCTGCTCACTCACTCTGCCGTATTTAAACCTTTGCCAGACGGTATGTGCTCTGCAGCATGAACAGGCTGTACAGGAGCATGACGGCGAAGACGGCGTAGGCCGGTGCATAGCCGCCCGCAAGATCGGCGATCGCGCCGGGCAGGAAGGACAGCACAATGCCGCCGAGGCCGTAAGCCCCCTGAAACAGCCGAAGCGTCTTCTCATAGCGCTCCGGCGTGCTCAGATCGCCCGCCCAGATCGAAACGCCAACGGTAATGAGCGACCCGCCGAAGCCCAGAAAGACCGCAGAGGCCAGCATCAGCGCCTCACTTTTCAGCGGCGCCAGCACGCACAGCGTGCAGCCGAGGATAAAGCTGCCGAACAGCAGATAATTTGCCCGGTAGCTGCCCAGCTTGTCGCACAGCGCGCCGCAAACGCACTTGCCTGCCATCAGCGCCAGTCCGCACAGCGAGAACGCCGCCGCAGTGCGCATGGCGTCCATGCCCTCTGACATATAAAGCGTCATCAGATGGGTAAAACCGGTCGCACCGATGCCGCTGACCAGCAAAACGGCCAGCAGAAGCAGCGTCCAGCGCAGCCGGGACGGGTGCAGGCCGTGCAGCGCACGCTCCTGCGTGCTCTCCGGGGCGGCCTTGCCCCATGGCTCAAGGCCGAGCGCGGCGGGGTCGCTGCGAATGAGGAAAAAGACGAGCACAGCCGCTGCCGCGCAGAACGCGGCTGTCCACAAAAACGCGCGGTCAACGCCGCCGGACTCCGCAATGGCGGTGAACAGCGGGGAAAACACGACGGTCGCCAGTCCGGTTCCGGCGGAGCAGATCCCGATGGCCAGCCCGGAATGCGCCCGGAACCAGCGGCGCATCAAGATCGACGCCGGTACCATCGAGCCGAGCGCATAGCTGACGCCCGCGACGGCTCCGGCAAAATAATAGGCCGCGAGGCTTTTTGCTGCGGCAAACAGCAGGAAGCTGACGCAGGCCAGCACAGCTGCCAGCGCAAAGGCAAGGATTCGTTTTGTTTTACTCATGTTTTTCTATCCTCAAAAACAGCAGGTGAAAAATGCGATATTTTTGCATGATACCATAGTATACCGCATTTTTTTCCTGCTTACAAGGGATTTTCTGTGTCTTAGCCGTCCAATGCCGTCAGAGCGGCACGTTCGGCGGCAGCAAGGCCGCTTTCGTCGGAGCGGAACAGGGAGCCATAGCGGTAGAGCGCCCAGCCCCCGGCACCGACGCTGCGCAGGTCGGTCACCTGCCGGGCCAGCGCGCTGCCGGTGCACCACTGGCTGACGCTGTCGGCGTTGGCTCCGCCGTCTCCCACACCAATTCGATAAGCGCCCAGCCCGAAATAGAGGGCCGTGCTCTCTGCCCGGGGCAGGGCCAGCCACTCGGCGGTGATGTTCTCAAAGGCAAAGCGGGTGCTGCCGGAGGAGAGGGTATAGCCATAGCCCCAGTAGATCTGGGGGCAGAGGTAATCCACAATGGCATCCGCACCGGAGGCCGTCAGCCAGACGGAGAGATCGGTGTACTGCTCGTTCCGGTCGTTGTCCGGGTTGCCCTGGGGGCTGACCCCGAACCGCAGGGTCGGGTCGGCGGCCTTGACGGCATCGTGGGCAGCCTTGACCAGCCGGGTCACGTTGGCCCGCCGCCATGCGGTCAGGTCGGCTTCTCCGCTGGCCGCAAACTGCGCCGCGTCAATGGAAGGATCGGTGGTAGGGTAGAAGTAGTCGTCAAAGTGGATGCCGTCCACGGCGTAATTCTGCACCAGCTCTGCCACGCCCTGCACCACATAGTCGGCAGCCTCCGGAATGGCGGGGTTCAGGTAGGCCCCCTCGTTCACGGTGCAGACCCACTCCGGGTGGGCGTTCAGCAGGCTGTTCTCTGCAAGGACGGGGGGCATAGAGACCGAACTCCTGAGCCGGTAGGGATTGACCCAGGCCTCCAGCGAAAGCCCCCGGGCGTGGGCCTCGGTCAGCAGCACGTCCAGTGGGTCGAAGCCCGGGTCCTGCCCCTGCACGCCGGTGCACAGGTGGCTCCACGGGAAGAGGCTGCTCCGGTAAAGCGCATCCCCGAAGGGCCGCACCTGCGCAATGACGGTGTTCAGCCCAAGGGACAGGCAGTTGTCCATCAGCGCGGCGGCATCGGCCCGGAACGCGGCTTCTGAGGAAAAGTCCATCTCTGCAAATTCGAGATAGCTCACCCACACCGCCCGCCACTCGCCGCTGGGCAGGGCGGGGTTGGGGGCAGTCTGTGGCGATGGCACAGGCTCCGCGTTATTTCCTGCCGGGATAGAACGCAGCAGATAATACGTCAGGGCGGCAGATACAGACCCGCCCAGTCCGA
>OGFG01001222.1_pt1 | contig 26842 bp, 24 predicted proteins | sample 1570761 | NCBI WGS metagenome assembly OGFG01 (sample SAMEA2581938, study PRJEB24529) | metagenome | biome: Human gut stool | place: China | collected 2011 | reverse complement strand
TGAGCATTCCTCAGTTTTTTATTTAAGATTTTCTATTTTTCACTCCAATCAAACGTACATACTTATAAATAATCTCTTCCCTTAAAGGTACAGTGAATTTCAAAAGAACGATACCTTAAAACTATTATCCAGTAACAATATAAAATTCACAAAACTTTCACATTAGTGAGAGTTTTTTTAATGTTCATTTAATGTTTAAAACATATATTAAAAATACAAAAACAAAGGAAAGGAGAGTATGAAAAGGTACGAAAATATGAAAAAGTGACCTAAAATCATATGATAGAAAAATGAAAAAAATCAAAACATCAAAAAAACACTAACAAGTTCAGGAAAAATAAAAACATCAAATACAGAAAAACTAGAAATATCAACATCATACTATTTTGAAACAATGTGTGTTGAAGAAGACGATACAGTAAAAAAAGGAGAAAACATTTTAAAATACAGTAATGGCACATATTTAGTTGCTCCATATGATTGTGTTATAACAGAGATAAATATTCCAGAGTCTGGCGAAAAGTGTACTAATGAACATTATGTGAAAGTTGCGTCAAATAATACTTTGAGTGTTCAATTCAAGGTTGATGAGACTAAAGTTAGTTCTATAAGCTTAGGACAGTCTGCAAATGTTAGTTTTTCTGCTTTTGAAGATAAATCTTTGGAGGCTGTTGTTACAAATGTGAGTAGTACTGCTAGTAATGGTAAATTTACTGTTACTGTTGAGTTTGATAATGATGGTGATGTGATGCTGGGAATGACGGCAGAGGTATGTTTGTAAGTATAACTATTACCTAATAATGTATAATTTAGTAAAAATAATAAAAAAATTGCAAATTATGTAAAATTGTTGTATAATATAAGAATCATATCCTAGTACTGGGAGCAATAAAAGGTACAAGTAGCATAAAAGAAGCAATGCAACTTTTAGACAGGAGGAATACTATACTATGAATTTGAAAAAATTTTTCCCACGGAGGAAAACCACTAATGTAACACCACAAAAAGAAGACATGGATGACTTTGATGAAAATGTAATCATTTTTAATGATCCACAAATCAAAGAATTAGTCACTAAATGGATTAAAACCGGAGGCTGGAAATGTGATGACTTTGTATACATGGTTAAATACATAGGCCTTAAAGCACCTATTGTATTAACTGATCTTAACACAGAAAAAGAGACATTCAAATGTCTCACTGCTGATAAGAAAGAAGTTACAATGTTACTTAAAAGCTGTAAAAAAGAATCCTTTATCGAGGTAAGTGAAGAAGGAGAGACTAGACGGTACTTAATAGGAGATAATTCCAAAGAAAAAATAGTTTTACCGCTGCCAAAATTGCAAACAATACATCGTACAAAGAATGGTAAGCGACTCATCTATAACTATTTATATAATCATGGAATAATCTGTCACTGTGTATTAATAGTCGATGAAAAGCATATGCTAGAAGTATCGATAGTAGGAGAAAATACGTATAAAGGTTTTGTGAATGATGAAAAAGTTCAAAAGTACATTGAAGAGCTTGATGATTCCTTAACAATAACGCAGGTTTATGAAGACGTGATGAATTTGTTTGAATTGACAAAGGAAGATATCTCAAAATGTAGTTCCATTTCATTTTGTTATAATGAAGGGGACGTGAGAAGAAGCGAAATATGCAAAGTTCGTGCTAATTCACAAATGTATTATGAGATTATTGAAAATGAAAAGGAAGGGATACGTGTTTTTGAAAATGGTGACTGGCAGTATTGGGTAGATAATATCAATTTGATTTATAAAAAAGCAACAGATAATTATGTACTAAATACAAGTGGTAAAGAAGCCATAATTAATTGTGAGTGTTCCAAGATACTGGAACACGTGGAAGAAATGATTCAGAGAATGAGATAGTAGTTTAAAACTCTAACAAAGAAACGGGCTAAGGTAAAACTTAGCTCGTTTTTATATATTTAATAAGATTGACAAATTATGTTAAACAAAATATAATGTATGCATATATCCTATGTAGCAAAATAAAAAAGCTACTAGTACATAAAAACTTTTTTAATAAATATTAGGAGGTAATTATTATGGGAGAAAAAGAAATTTTTTCACGGAGCAAGGAAACAAAGGTATGTGATACGCCTGAACTTGTCTGTTTGATTACAGAATGGACACAAAAAGGGAACTGGAAGTTTGAAGATTTTTGGATATTTTTAGAGCTTGTAGGAATTAATAATCCTATTAGACTTTATGGGTTATATGAATCCAAACATTCTTTTAAAGTACTTACAGAATTCAATGAAGAAATTACAGTAGTGCTTGTTTTTGACACTTCGAGAGAAAGCACGATTGGGATTTGGCTAAAAGATGGAAATCAAGAAAAACAATTTGTCACGAATTCCAATATTGAAGATGGAACAGTGCCAAGTGTAATCCTTAGAAGAAAAAATATAGTAAAAGATAGTATGATGTTAAGAAACTTTTACTGCGAGTATTTTTGTAATAGGATACTGGAAATTGATTCAGAACACAAATTGAAAATGTATGTTTGTGAACCAGAAGAGGCAGATGACAAAGATAATCTTGTAGTACTAAGAAATAGTAGCCAGATTGAGGAATATCTTTTGGGACTAGATAATTCATTTGCAATAGAAGAAGTTTTCAATACAGTCTTGAAGTTTCTTGAATTGTCAGAGAAAGAAATGCGTACTTGTGATGGATTGAAAATTTCTTATTGTGAAGGAGTAGGAATGAATGAGCAAATGTGCAGTTGTATCAGCATAGAAAATGGTGAACTTAAAGAATATGCTACTTTTCAAAATGGAGAAAAATTTGATGTTTTTCGAAATGGCAACTGGAAATTTAATTCAGATACTGTTAAAATTGATTATTCAAAAGAAAATTATGAGGTTTCTTTAAGTGGAGAAAAACATAATGTTGAGAATATGAAAGTTTCAGATATTCTGGAAAGAGTAGAAAAAGAAGTGCATGAAATAATGAGAAAATTCAATAAGTAATATCTCATAAAAAAGAGAAAATCGAGCTAGAACGAAAGTTTTAGCTCGATTTTTGAAATAAAGAATAAAGCTTGAAATAATAGAACTACTATGGTATACTGAAAACAAATATAAGAGAGTTATTAAATATTTAGATATTTGACACATAAATATAGTTTGAAATGAAAAATTGAAGGGGAAAAATTAGAAATGAAAAAAAGAGTGTTTTTTTTATTAACAATGATAATAATATGTGCGATTTTTTTTGCATTTGGAAATAAAATACTGGCAATAGGTCAAACATTAGGTAGTAGTATAGAAATAGAAAATATAGAAATAAAACAAGGTGAAAAAACATCAATCACTTTGAAAATAGATAGTGATGAACAAATTAATGCTTTTCAAGCAAAAATAAATTATGATACTAATATTTGGGAAGAACTAGATGAAAATAGTTTTGAGATAAAAGATGGTTGGGAAAGTTTAAAATACAATGAATCTAATAAAGAGTTTAATGTGATTAATAAACAAGATGAAATAAATAAAGAAATTATAAAGATAAATCTAAAAGCTAAAAATAATGCAAATATTGGAAAAACAGAAGTTACAATAGATGAAATAATAGCATCTGATGGTAAAGTAGAATTAAAAAATGAAAAACTATCAAAAGAGATTTCAATAAAAATAAATGAAAGCTTAATAGAAACCCCAACAGAGCCAACAGAGCCGGATAATCCAACAGAACCAGATAATCCAGCAGAACCGAATAATCCAACAAAACCAGATAAACCATCAAATCCTGAAAATACTATTGGAAATACAATTGATGAGATAACTGAAAATATAATTGGTAATACAGTAGAAAACGCAACAGATAATACAAGTGGAAATAAAACAGAAGAGAATTTACCAAAAACATTTCCTAAAACAGGAAAAAACAAAACAATATTAATAATAATTATTACATTAGTAATTTTAGCTATGATATTATATTATAAAAACAAAAAATATAGTAAAATAATGATGATGATTATAATTTGTGGAATATTAATCAGCCAAAACATAGTATTTGCAGAATCAGAAATATTTGTAGGAGATATAAACAAAAGCTCAGTTATAGATGACGAAGATATAGAAATCATGCAAGAATATCTAATAAAAACAAAAGATGTAATATCATTAGAACAAGCTGATATGAACAATGATAGCAAATTAAGCTTAATAGATTTAGCATTATTAATAAAACAGCAGAAAGAATGCCCATATGATAAATATAATGTTACAGGAATAAGCGCTTGGACATCAATTCCAATGGTTTCAGACAGTTTATTACAAAAAGAAGGAGTTACAACAGGAGGAGAAGGATGTCAATGGCCAATAGGAATGGCAATGAGTAAAGACGGAAAACTATTATTATATGGAACAGATGTAGGAGGAGTATACCGCTCAGAAGATGGTGGTCAAAATTGGGAACAATCAAATGCAGGACTACAATCAAGAGGAGTAGGAGCATTTGCCATAGACCCTAACAACTCATCTTATATTTTGGCAGTTGGAATAAATAGTTCAGCATTTGATACAAATGGACTATATATATCAGAAGATAGTGGAAAAACATGGAAAGCAACTAAAAACATGTTAATAAAAGGACACAGAGACATAAGAGAAGCAATAGCATATGATGAATCATCATATAATCAAGAAAAAAATAGATGTATGGTTGCATACTGGTCAACTGCATATGAAACAGAACAAAATGGATTGAAAGAAAATGAAAAAGGTTTATATAAGACAATAGATGGAGGTTATACTTGGAACCTTGTTAACAATGATTTGAGTGATGGAACTATAAAAGTAAATCCATATACAGGAGATGTATATGTTTCAAAAAATGACGGAATATATTATAGCACAAACAAAGGCGAAAGCTTTGAAAAAGTTGTAGATGAAAATGTTTCAGGTTTTGATTTAGTTTCAACAGGAAATCAAAATATAAATGTATATTACAATAATAATGAAGGAATATATATTTCTACAAATGGAAAAACTTTTGAAAAAATACAATCAGACTCATATCCAACTAATGCTCCAATGAATATAAAAGTAAGTCCAGTTAATCAAAATAAAATGTTGATAGTAGATAAAGAAGGTTCATATAAAAATTATCCATATTACAGTACAGATGGTGGAAAGACGTGGAAAGGTTCTGCGTTTTCAAATGAGTTAAGTTTTATGCCATATAACAATAGGGCAAGTATTCCAATGTGGAGTACAACTGATGAAAATAAAGTTTGGATATTTGCACAAGGAGATTATATGAGCTCAAGTACAGACAGTGGAAAAACATTCAAATGGGATAGTAATGGAATTACAGGAATATTAAGTGGTGGAAATGTTCATTATAATGTTTACAATCCAGATATTATATATTTCGGTTCACAAGATTATGACGGATGTGTTACAACAAATGGTGGAAAAACTTGGAAATATGTAAGTATGTCAGGTCTTAGCTGGGGTGGATATTGCTACGGTGGTTATGCAGTAGATGAAAATACATATTTTGTTGGTGTATCAACAGCTTGGAGAGACCCTCGAAAATTAAAAATAACTTTTGATGGTGGTAAAACCGTAATTGATACAGGATTATGCTTTACAAGCCAAAATATAAGATCAGGAATGGAATCATCTTATCAATCACCAACAAATCCAAAAGTGCTATTTGCATGTGATTTAAGAAGTGAAGATGGAGGACATACTTGGGCTAAAATGAATGGATGTATAAATGTTTATACACATAATCAAAAAGGTCAAAAGGAATTGTATGGAATAGATGAAAGCAGCAAAAATGTTGTAGTATCTTATGATGATGGACGTACTTGGCAAAAGGTAAATAATACTGAAATTAAACCAAAGGCACAATATGGTTCTATTTATATTTTAGACTTGTCTTATGATTGGAAAAATGAAGTTGTTTATGCTGCATGTGATGGAGGATATTTATATAGAATTTCAACAAAAGATGGTAGCATAGAATGTGTTTTAAATAAAGATGTTGAGGAATATAGAAGAGCACCTGTAAACTTAAAAGGCGGATATAGTATTTCTAAGGTTGCGGTTGACCCTATTGACCCTAATATTATTTATTGTGGTGGTGCAGGAAATACATTTTTGAATGATTGTGCATTATATCGTTCTGTTGATGGTGGAAAGTCTTTCCAAGTAATAACAAGTAATACGACAAATTCTATTGTAAAACATGGAAAACAAGGTGGATTTGAAACAAATTCATTAGAGGTTAATCCAAAAACTGGTGAGTTATTGTTTGCTGGTGGTTGTTTTGGAATAAGTAAATTGTCACCTCCATATAAGTTAAATAATAAATAAAATTAATTAGATAAAAAAATGACACGTGTTAAAATGTGCCATTTTTTTAGGTGTTAGCCTTGACAAACAATATATAAGAGAGTATAATGTTAACCGGAGTTAACAAACTTTAAAAATAGTTACAAATTTTTAAAAATTTGTAATGTTAAAAATATAAAGAAAGAGGATAAAAAATGATATCAAAAGCATCAGAAGAATACTTGAAAACAATGTATATTCTAAAACAGCAAAATGGAAATATAAGAGTAACAGACATCGCAAAAAAAATGAACTGTACAAAGCCAAGTGTAAATAAAGCAATTTACAATTTAAAAGATAGTGGACTGTTAAACTATGAATCATATGGGACAATTGAGCTAACAGAAAAAGGAGAGGATTTAGCAAAAAAGATTTTGGAAGCATATGACATAGTTTATGTATTTTTAAAAGATGTACTTAATTTAGATGAAGAAGAAGCAGAAAGAGAAGCAGAAAAAATAAAATTAGCAATAACGGATAAAACAATAAACAAATTGGCAAAATATGTGCATAAAGAACTAGGATTAACAAATTTAGACTGTGATTATGATATCAATAAAGAAAAATGTAGATGTTGCGCAAGAAGAACTGTTTTAGGGGACGGAGGAAAAAAACAGTTAAAAGATATAACGGCAATATGAAAATCACAAAATATAAATAAAAAATGGAGTTTTTGTTTTAGTACTAAAACTTCTTAAAATAAAAGAAAGGATTAAAAAAATGAGTAATTTATTAGAAATAAAAGATTTACATGTAAATGCAGGAGAAAAAGAAATATTAAAAGGAATAGATTTAGAAATAAAAAAAGGAGAAATCCATGTAATAATGGGACCAAATGGTTCTGGAAAAACAACAACAGCAAATGCAATATTAAATAATCCAGAATACACAAAAACAAATGGAACAATAACATTTGATGGTGAAGATATTACAGGATCAAAAACTGATGAAATTGCAAGAAAAGGAATATTTATGTCATTTCAATTACCAGAAGAAATTCCTGGGGTTTCAGTTACAAATTTCTTAAAATATGCTAAAAATAAAATTACAGGTGAACCAGTAAAAATATTTCAATTTAAAGATGAATTGAAAAAATATATGGAAGAATTAAATATGAATCCTAAAAATATGGAAAGAAGCTTAAATGTTGGATTTTCAGGTGGAGAAAAAAAGAAAAACGAAATTTTACAAATGCTTGTATTAAATCCAAAACTTGCTATTCTTGACGAAACAGATTCAGGACTTGATGTTGATGCAATAAAGACTGTTTCAAAAGGTATAGAGATGTTTAAAAATGAGAATAATGCGGTTTTAATTATTACTCATAATACTAAAATTTTGCATAGTTTAAAGGTTGATTATGTTCATGTTTTGGTTAATGGTAAGATTGTTAAAACTGGAACACAAGAATTAGCTGCTGAGATTGAAGAAAATGGATACGCAAAATTTAAACAATAATTCCAATATAAAAAATTAAAAATGAGATTTGACAGATGAATTTTTTCGAAAATTCAGATGGCGATAAATGAAGCGAAGCGGAATGAAAGGAAAACGAAAATGTCAAAAACAAATTTAGAAGAAATAAATAGAAATATCTATGATATAAAAAACAAAGACGAATACGACTTCAAAATAAAAAAAGGATTAACACCAGAAATAATAGAAGAAATATCAAAACAAAAAAATGACCCGGACTGGATGAGAGAATTCAGATTAAAAGCATTAGAAGTATATAACAACTTAGAGATGCCAACATGGGGACCAGATTTATCAGAATTAAATATGGACGAAATTGCAACATATGTAAGACCAAAGTCAAAATTAAATAGTTCTTGGGATGACGTTCCAGAAGATATAAAAAATACATTTGACAAATTAGGAATACCAGAAGCTGAAAAAACATCACTTGCAGGAGTAGGAGCACAATATGACTCAGAAGTTGTTTATCATAGTATGAAAGAGGAATTGATAAAACAAGGTGTAATTTACACAGATATGGAAACAGCAGTAAGAGAATATCCAGAATTAGTAAAATCACACTTTATGAAATGTGTACCAGTAAATGACCACAAATTTGTAGCATTACATGGAGCAGTATGGTCAGGAGGTTCATTTGTATATGTACCAAAAGGTGTAAAAGTTGATGTTCCTTTACAGTCATATTTCAGACTAAATTCACCAGAATCAGGACAATTTGAACACACATTGATAATTGTAGAAGAAGGAGCAAGTTTACACTTTATAGAAGGATGTTCAGCACCAAAATACAATAAAGTAAATTTACATGCTGGATGTGTTGAATTATATGTAGCAGATAATGCTTATTTAAGATATTCAACAATAGAAAACTGGTCAAAAAATATGCTTAACCTAAATACAAAAAAAGCAATAGTTGGAAAAAATGCAAAAATGGATTGGGTATCTGGTTCATTTGGCTCAAAAATATCAATGCTATATCCAATGAGCATATTGAATGGAGAAGGCGCAAAAACAGAATTTACTGGAATATCATTTGCAGGTGGTGGACAAAATCTTGACAATGGATTTAAAGTAATTCATAATGCACCAAATACATCAAGTGTAGTAAATGCAAAATCAATATCAAAAAATGGTGGAAAATGCACATATAGAAGTTTAGTAAGAATAAATGAAAATGCAAAAAATTCAAAATCATCAGTATCTTGTGAATCACTTATGTTAGATGATATATCAATTTCAGATACAATACCAACAAATGACATAAGAACAGATGAGGTTGAATTTTCACACGAAGCCAAAATAGGTAAAATAAGTGATAAAACAATATTCTATTTAATGAGTAGAGGACTATCAGAAGAAGATGCAAAGGCTATGATAGTAAGAGGTTTTGCTCATCCAATAGCAAAAGAATTACCAGTAGAATATGCAGTTGAAATGAATAATCTTATTAATTTAGAATTAGAGGGAGCAATAGGATAGTATGGAAAATTTAAAATTAAATGAAACACCAGTTAGAACAGCAAAAAACTTCAAAATAAATAATATAAAATTAGAAAATATCAAAATTCCAGAAGTTATACCAGTATTTGAAAATGTGACGATAACTGGTGACACATCTAAAATAAATATAGAACAAAATGCAAATAATACCTATGCAGATTTAGTTTATGGTTTAAGTGAAGAATTTACAAAACAAGTAAAGAAAGAGGCAAACCAAAAAATAAAACTAAATATTAGTAATATTCAAAATGAAAAATTAAAAGAAAAAGTAGAAGCAGAAATAGATTTTAAATTTGATGATGAAAATCCTGTATTAATAGATAACATAGAAATTACTGCAAAAGAAAATACAAAATCAACAATAATAATAAAATATGATTCAAATAAAGAAAATGAATATTATCATAATGGAATAATAAAAGCAAAAGCAGAAAAAGATTCAGAGTTAAATATAGTATTAGTTAATTTAATGAATACAAAATCAAATAATTTTTTAGCTATTGAAAATAATTTTGAAGAAAATGCAAAAATCAATTATACTATTGTTGATTTTGGTGGAAAACACAGCATTACAAATTATTATTCTAATTTGCATGGTGATAATTGTGATAATCAATTAAATACAATTTATTTAGGAAAAGAAAATCAAGTTTTTGACTTAAATTATATAGGCGAATTAAGAGGTAAAAAATCTAATATTGATATAGAAGTTCAAGGAGCTTTAAAAGATACATCTAAAAAACATTTTAAAGGTACAATTGATTTTAAAAAAGGTTGTAAAAAGGCTACTGGAAATGAAAATGAGGCTTGTATGTTGTTATCAAATACAGCTAAATCAATAGCTTTACCAATGTTACTTTGTTCCGAAGAAGAAGTGGAAGGAAATCATTCAAGTTCAGCTGGAAAAATTGGTGAAAAAGAACTATTCTATATTATGAGTAGGGGATTTGAACTTAAAGAGGCTATGAAATTGATGGTTAGAGCTAGATTTAATAAGATTTTAGAAAAAATTGAAAAAGAAGAATTGAGAAAAGAAATTTTACAAGAAATTGATAAAAGGTTAGATTAAAAAAATAAATAAATTAAACTTTATATTGATTTTATAAGGAAGGATATTAATGGAAATAAATAATATAAAAAAAGATTTTCCACTATTAGAAAATGAAAATATCACATATTTAGATAGTGGAGCAACAACACAAAAACCAATACAAGTAATAAATGCAGTAGAAGAATTTTACCAAAGATATAATGCAAATCCACACAGGGGAGCATATTCACTAAGTGTAGAAGCGACAGAACAATACGAAAACACAAGAACAAAAATAGCGAAATTTATAAATGCAAAACATAGAGAAGAAATAATATTCTCAAAAAATGCAACAGAAAGCTTAAATTTAATTGCATATTCATATGGATTGGACAACCTAAAAAAAGACGATGAAGTAGTAATTTCAATAATGGAACATCATTCAAACTTAGTTCCTTGGCAAAAAATGACAAAGCAAACAGGAAGCAAATTGAACTATATGTACATTAATGAAAACTATGAAATTCCAGACGAGGAGATAGAAAACAAGATTACGGACAAAACAAAAATTGTTGGAATTACACATGTTTCAAATGTTTTAGGAACAATAAACAATGTGAAAAAAGTAATTAAATATGCACACAAAAAAGGTGCAATAGTAATAGTTGATGCATCACAAAGTATTCCACATATGAAAATTGATGTTCAAGATTTAGATGCTGATTTTCTTGTATTTTCAGGACATAAAATGCTTGCTCCACTTGGAATAGGTGTATTATATGGAAAAAGAGAAATATTAAATAAAATGACTCCATTTTTAATGGGTGGAGATATGATAGAATATGTGTATGAACAGGACACAACATTTGCAACACTTCCGAATAAATTTGAAGCTGGTACGCAAAATGTTGAAGGAGTAATTGGTTTAGGTGCAGCAATTGATTACATTGAAAACTTAGGATATGATAAAATACAAGAAATTGAAAATGAAGTAACATCATATGCAAGACAAGAATTATCAAAATTAAATTATCTAACACTATATACAACCCCAAATGAAAAAAATCATTCAAGTGTAATTTCTTTTAACATTAAGGGAGTTCATCCACATGATGTTGCAAGTATTTTAGATTCAGAAGGTGTATGTGTACGTTCTGGAAATCATTGTGCACAACCACTTATGAGATTTTTGGGTATTGATTCTACTTGTAGGGCAAGTTTCTACATTTACAATACAAAAGATGATGTGGATAAATTGGTTAAGGCACTTGATAAAGCATATAGTATGTTTAAAAATTATATAAAATAATATTATATTAATACTAATTTATAAAAATGTCAATAAATTATGGAAAAAGAAAGGTAAATTTCAATGGACGAGTTAACAGATGTTTACAATGAATTAATAATGGAACACAGCATGAATTCATATAACAAAAAGAAACTAGAAAATGCAGACTACTGTGAAGTAGGGCATAATCCAAATTGTGGAGATGAAATAACACTACAATTAAAATTAAACGGAGATAAAATAGAAGATATGGCATTTTCAGGACATGGATGTGCAATATCACAAGCATCAACATCAATAATGATAGATACATTAAAAGGTAAAACAGTTGAAGAAGCAAAAAAAATTATAAAAACATTTATAGAGATGATAAAAAGAGAGACAACTGATGAGGAAGAATTAAAAAAATTAGAAGATGCGATTGCTTTTAGAAATGTATCTAATATGCCAGCAAGAGTAAAATGTGCTCTTTTGGCTTGGCATACTATTGAGGACATGCTAAATAAAAATGATAGTACAGGAACTGGAAATATAAATTGCTGTCATTAAAATATGAAATAAAGGAAAAATAAAATGGAAAACAAAAAAGTATTATTAGGAATGAGTGGTGGAGTTGACAGTTCAGTATCAGCTTTACTACTAAAAAAAGAAGGATACGAAGTTATAGGAACAACACTAGAACTATTTGCAGGAAGCAGTTGTTGCAACATAAACACATACATAGACGCAAAAAATGTATGTAGAACAATAGGAGTGCCACACTTTACATATGACTGTAAAGGACAATTTAAAGAATATGTAATAAATGACTTTATAGACTGTTATGCAAATTGTAGAACACCAAATCCATGCATAGAATGTAACAAATATATGAAGTTTGGAATAATGTGGGAAAAAGCAAAAGAACTAGGATGTAATTACATAGCAACAGGACATTATGCAAAAACTGAATATAGTGAAAAATATGGAAGATGGGTACTAAAAAAATCACAAGCAGGCAAAAAAGACCAAAGCTATGTGTTATGGAATATTCCAAAGGAATTAATAGAACATGTATTATTTCCATTAGCGGATTTTACAGACAAAGAACAAATACGTGAAATAGCAAGAGAAAATGACTTAAAAGTTGCAAATAAACCAGATAGTGAAGATATCTGTTTTGTACCAGATGGAAACTACAAAAAATTTCTTGAAAATAATTCTAATATAAAACCTAAAAAAGGAAACATAGTGAATTCAAAAGGCGAAATATTAGGAAAACATACTGGTTTATACAATTACACAATAGGTCAAAGAAAAGGGTTAGGAATATCATACAAAGTGCCATTATTTGTTTTAGGATTTAACAAAACAAAAAATGAAGTAATAGTAGGAGAAGAAAAAAAACTATACAAGAAAGAAATTACAGTTACAGATATTAACTTATTATTAGTTGATAAAATAGAAGAGCCGATGGAAGTTGATGTAAAAACTAGATATTCTTCGAAAGTAGCAAAAGCTAAAATTGAACAAGATGGAGAAAACATCAAAGTTATATTTGACGAGCCACAAAGAGCAATAACACCAGGTCAATCAGCTGTATTTTATGTTGGAGATATAGTTCTTGGAGGAGGAAAAATAAAATGTTAAATCAATTTTCAAGAACAGAATTATTGATTGGAAAAGAAGGAATAGAAAAATTACAAAATGCAAAAGTTGCAGTATTTGGAATAGGAGGAGTTGGCTCATTTGTTGTAGAAGGACTTGTAAGAGCAGGGGTTAAAAATTTTATATTAGTAGATGATGACAAAATTTGCTTAACTAATTTGAATAGACAAATAATTGCAACTAGAAAAACTATTGGAAAGCCAAAAGTTGAAGTTGCAAAGGAAAGAATTTTAGATATAAATCCAAATGCAAATGTAGAGATATATCAAGAATTTTTTATGCCAGATAGTAAGGAAATTTTAGATGATACAGTTGACTATATTGTAGATAGTGTAGATACTGTAACTGCCAAAGTTGAGTTGGTTGTAAGGGCTAATAAATTAAATATTCCTATTATTTCAAGTATGGGAACAGGTAATAAACTAGATCCAACGAGATTTGAAGTTACAGATATTTATAAGACTTCGGTTTGTCCTTTGGCAAAGGTTATGAGGAAAGAACTAAGAAATAGGGGAATAAAGAAGCTTAAAGTTGTTTATTCAAAAGAAGAGCCTATACGTCCTTATGAAAATATTGAAAATAGTTGTAATACAAATTGTATTTGTCCTCCTGGTACTAAAAGAAAGTGTAGTATTCGTAATCAAGTTCCTGGAAGTATTTCATTTGTGCCTTCTGTTGCAGGTTTGATTATTGCAGGGGAGATTATAAAGGATATTATCCAGTAGTTACAGTTCAGTAACTAAAAAAATCAAAAAAAATCAAAAACACACTTACACAAAAATAAAAATTGTGATATAATACATAAGTCGCGCAGGTAAAACGTAAGTCCAGACAAGGACTTACGAATTTTTATGCTCAACTCCGTAGGCAAAGAATAAAAATGGAAACTAACAAAAGCCGGAGCAACTTATAAAAAATGCGTACCAAAATATAAAAAAGAAAGAAGGAGAGAAAATTGGAAAAAGAAGAAAACATGCTAGGAACAGAAAAAATAGGAAAATTAATAAGAAAATTTTCAATCCCATGCATAATATCCCTATTAGTAAACTCACTATATAACATAGTAGACCAAATCTTTATAGGGTGGGGAGTAGGATACTTAGGAAATGGAGCAACAAACGTAGTATTCCCATTAACAATGATAGGATTAGCATTCTCGCTAATGTTTGGAGATGGAGCATCAGCATACCTAAGCCTAAAACTAGGAGAAAAGAAAAAAGACGAAGCAGCAAAAGGTGTAGGAAATGCACTAGCCATTTCAACAATAGTATCAGTATTATTCTGTGCAATCACATTAATATTTTTACCACAACTATTAAATATGTTTGGATGCACAGAAGCATTAAAAGAATATGCACTAAAATATGGTTATGTAATAGCAATAGGATTACCATTCTCAATGATAGGAACAACATTAAACTCAATAATAAGATCAGATGGAAGTCCAAAATATTCAATGACAACAATGATTGTAGGTGCAGTATTAAACACAATATTAGACCCAATATTTATATTTGTATTTAAAATGGGAGTAGAAGGAGCAGCAATAGCAACTGTAATAAGCCAAATTTTAGTATTTATATTAAATGCATTATATGTAAAAAAATTCAAATCAATAAAATTAAGCAAAGAAACATTTAAGATAAAAGCAAGTGTAGCCAAAAAAGTTTCAATGTTAGGAATAAGCAGTTTTATAAACCAAATGAGTATAGTATTTGTAATGGCTACTGAAAATAATACACTTGGAAAATATGGAGCAGAATCAAAATTTGGAGCAGAAATACCAATTACAGTTCTAGGAATTGTAATGAAAATAAACCAAATATTAAACAGTATCATAATAGGAATTGCAGCAGGAGCACAACCAATATTTGGATACAACTATGGTGCTAGAAAATTTGACAGAGTAAAGACAACATTAAAAATTGTTTTAGGTTCAAGTGTTGTAATTAGTACAATAGCATTTATATTATTCCAAACAATACCAGATAAATTAATATCAATATTTGGTAATGGAGATGCAAATTACATGGAATTTGCTTGTATAGCATTTAGAACATATTTAATGCTTTGTATCTGTAACGGAATTCAAATTCCATCAGGAATATTCTTCCAAGCAATTGGAAAGAGTATAATAAGTGCAATACTTTCAATATCAAGACAAATTGCATTCTTAATACCAGCAATGCTAGTTTTAGGAAAGATGTTTGGAGTACAAGGAGTTCTATTTGCAGGACCATTTGCTGATGGATTAGCATTCATATTAGCAACAATATTCTTAATAAGAGAAGTAAGAAAACTAAAACAAGGAAATGTAAAAATAGTAAATAAAGAAACTACAAAAAACACAGAAAGTAAGCTTTCAAAACATGTAGTTATAACAATAGCAAGAGAATACGCATCTGGTGGAAGATACATTGGAAAATTAGTTGCTGATAAATTAGGAATAAAATTATATGATAATGAATTTATTTCAAAAGTAGCAGAAGAAACAGGTTTATCTGAGGAATATATTGAAAACAATGAACAAAAAAGAGATGTTTTAGCTAGCTTAAATAATGGATATTATTCAGGTTTAAATAATAGTGATGAGCTATTTATCAAAGAATCTGAATTGATAAAAGAGGTTGCAGACAAAGAGTCTTGTGTTATTGTTGGTAGATGTGCTGATTTCATTTTAGCTGATAGAGAAAATGTTATTAATGTTTTCGTTTATAGTGATATGAATGATAAGATTAATAGAGCTACTACATACTATGGTATGGATAAAGCAAAGGCTGAAAAAGAGATTAGACGTATTGATAAATTAAGAGCAAATCATTATAAGTATTATACTGATAAGGATTGGGATAACCATTCTAATTATGATATTTGTATTAATAGTGATGCTTTTGGAGTTGAAAAATCTGCTGATTTAATTTGTGAATTAGTTGAGAGTAAACTTGAAATGGTAAAAGCATAAAATAGAAATAGTCTAGAATTAATTAAATTCTGGGCTATTTTTATTGTCTTTAAATAACTTTATATATTAATAACAAAAGCATATTACGCAAAGATATATAGTACTAAATTAAAAGAATAAGAATATTATAAAATAGATTATTAAGAATTAATAGATACCCAATAATCAAACTACTAAGGAAAAATAAAAATTGGATTGATGAAAGGGGATAATATCAATGAAAAAAATAAAAGTTATAAGTATAGTAAGCTTAATTTTAGTACTAATAACATTTATAATATTATTACAAATGAATTTACAAAATAAAAAAACAGAAAACTCAAAACAGAATAAAATATCAGAATTAGAAAACAAAATAAAGATAAATGAAAATAAAATATCAGAATTAGAAAATTCAATAATTTCAGAAGAAAACGAATCAAGTACAGAAATACCAGATTTAAGTGAAACAGACGAACAAGCATTAGAATTTCAAGAAACAGAATCAGAACAATTTGAAGAGCAAGGATTAGTAGCATATGAAGGAGCAGAAAAAACACCAAATATTCAACTTGGAGAATATGCAGGACTAACATATTATTCCCAATTAGATAGCAGATGGCGTAGCAAAATGTATTCTAGTGTAGGAAATAGTTCACAAACAATAGGAACATCAGGATGTGGACCAGCAAGTGCAGCAATGGTTGTTTCAAGTATAAAAGGAAATATAACACCAGACCAAATGGCAGAATTATACACAAAATATGGATATAGAAGCGCAAATCAAGGAACATATTGGTCAGCATTCAAGTGGACTGCAGACGTATTTGATATAGGGTATAGTGAATGTTATAAATTAGATGATGCAATTTCAAAATTAAAAGATAATAATTATATAATTGCAAGTTGCAATCAAGGGCTATTTACATATGGTGGACATTTTATAGTTTTAATTGGAGTAGAGGATAATTATATAAAAATATATGATTCATATCTTTATAATAAAAAATTTGATGTAAGTTCCAGAAGGGGAAAAGCAATAGTAAATGGAAATACAGTTTATGTATCAATAGATGATTTTAGAAGATATGCAAATTATCAAAAATTTTTCTGCTTTAAAAATGATAGAGAAAATAATACCACTTCTAATATTGAAAATAATACCTCTAATGTAAATTCTACAAATTATCAAGTAATAATTACAGCAAATGGAGGCTTAAATATTAGAGCAGGTGCAAGTACTGCATATGCAAGAATTGGTGGATATGCAAAAGGGACAGTAGTAACTATATTGGCTGAATCAAATGGATTTGGAAAAACTGATAAAGGGTGGATTTCTTTAAATTATACAAGTAAAGATTTAGACATAAATACTAATAATTCAATAGTTACTAATGCAACAGTTGGGCAAATTAAGAAATTAGCTCGTGCTAGTATTTTATATGGTAATTCGAATTTGTCTGGAAATAGATATACTTATAAGGCAAATACAACTGTTACTATATTACAGAATATATCTAGTAATGTAGATAAAATTAGAGTTAATGTGACTGGTAGAGTGGCTTATATTGATAATAGTAATTATTCTAGTTCTACTCAGATTGGCTCTGGAAGGATAGGAGAAACTAAGAAAATTAGAGCTTGTACATTGTATTCTAATTCTAATTTAACAGGTACTAAGTATCAATATAAAGCAAATACAACTGTAACAGTTTTACAACATGTAAATTCATATATTGATAGAATTAGAGTAAATCAAACAGGTAGAATTGCTTATATAAATATTAATAATTATAAATAAATAATGAAGAAAAGATTAAAGAATATGCAACAATAATTTATGATTTTGTATTTGAAAATATTAAATTACCAATGATTGTAGAAGGACAGCATTTATATAAATGGATGGATTTTTCATATTAAAGATTATTTTAAAATTAATAAATTTATAAAGAAATTAGTAGAAGATAAACCTAATATTCAAACAAATTTATAATGTTAATTATATCATACATAAAAAACTGGCTCTTATGAACCAGTTTTTTGTAGTATAATATCTTTTTTATATCATTTTCATTAATATCATATTACTCAACTAATGTCTTCAAAAGGTATTTTCTTCAACCAAAATTGTTTTGAATTTTCATATGCTATATATAAAAGTTGTGTTTTTTCATCAAAAAATGCATGTGGATAAAAGAAAATTTCATTATCTTCTTCTATTTTAATCTTTTTATAAAAGTTTTCTCCATCATGACTTACCCAAATTTGCAAATGATTTCTATTTTTAAATCCCATAACATTATTAAAATTATTTATTAATAAAATTAGATTATTAGCTTTTACTAAAGTTACTTTAGTATTGGGATTTGGGATGTCTGTTTGTTTAAATTCTGTCCATGTTTTGCCATAATCATAACTATGGCTGATTCCCAAATATGGAGCATTATTGTTCCTTATATACATAATAATATGTCCATTTTCTACTTCTATACAATTAGGTTCCCATAAGCTTTTTTCACTCTTTATATATCCATATCTTTCATAACTTTTTAATTTATCATTAGATATCATTACACCGCAACAAAATTTAAAGCTGTCATGCCAATTTGTCACATTTTTCCAATCAAAGTTATTTACAACTTCTCCATAGTAAATTGGAAATAAATAGTTGCTATTGCTTAATTTAATTCCTTGTCTAACACTAACTCCATTTATTCCATTAGGTAACGAAACAGGCTCACTCCATGTGTTACCATCATCAAAACTTGTAGAATAAAAAGTTTGTAATTCTCTGTAATAGCTTTCTGCATTATATGTTTGTACTATAAGCATAATTTTATCGTCATCTATAAACATTTCTGAGCTCCATACTCCTCTACAATGGTGTGAAAATAATACTTGCGGATCAGACCATGTTTTTCCATCATCATAGCTTTTTTGTATTTTAACTACATTAGCATTTTCAGGTTCCCAATTACCACCTGATAGACATACGCACAGTAATGTTTCATTTTTTGTTTTTCTAATAATAGGTTCTCTTCCATAACTTTTCTTAAAATCGTGTATTAAAAATTTTTCCATTTCATATTCTCCTTTATTTATTGAATTTTAGTTTTAAAATCTCATTATATAATTCTTTCCAATTTTCAACAATTCTTAAATCACCATAAGGAGTCTTGTCATACATTTCTTTTCCTCTATATAGATAGCAGTTGATACCACCCAAAATCATTCTATTGCAATTATCGACACCATCATCAAACATAATATCAACTTTATATTTTTTACATTCTGGTGTTTTGTCAATTCCTTTACTTAGGATAAGTTTTGTATATCTTATTTTTTTGTCTTTTAACCATTGTTGTGTTATTTCAAATGGATTTGTGTAGTGAGGGGAAACTCTATGTGATATTAAATATACATTATCACCATCATCCATCATTTTATCAATGAACTGTTTTGCTCCTTCATTTAGTTCTAATGTCTTTGCCCATTCTTCACATTTATCGCAGAAAAATTCCTCAATTTCTTCATTAGACCAATCAAACATTCCATATATATTAATGGCATTATGATTAATAATTCCTGTATTTCTTTTATTTTTATCTTCTTTTATAAATTCTTCCATTAACTTTTTATCGAAATTACTTATTACATTATCAATATCTAGTCCAATATTCATATAATCTTCTCCTATCATTTATATTATTTTATCATACATATATCAAATATTTCAAAAAAATTATAACATAATTTTTCAATTTTTTCATTAACTTTACAAAATAATAAATTTACTACAAGGTTTTTATTAAAAGTATGCCTTTTTATTGAAAAAAACGTTGAAATATGTTAGCATGATAATAACGAGGAAAAATTATGAAAGAACAAATAACACTTGATTTAATAAAAAATTTTAGTAATACATATAATAGTAATTCAGTCAATAGAATTATAGAAAATGCAATAACTGAGAATGGATTAGAAAAAAGCTGTATTGATAGAAGAATAATCGAAGAAAATCAACCGGTTTTTAACATTGAATTGCCTGATGGAAAAAGGTATGACCAAAAAGATAATTACAGATGTTGGATATATTGTGGTTTAAATACTATTCAATATAATATGGCAAAAAACTTGAATATCGATTTAAAAAAATTTGCATTATCAAATAATTATGTTGCATTTTTTGATAAATTAGAAAAATCTAATAATGTTTATGAAAATATCATAAATATTGAGAATACGGAATGGGAATACATTAATAAAGAAGATATTTTACAATATTGTGTAAATGAAGGCGGTCATTGGCAATGGTTTGTTTCAATTGTAAACAAATATGGTTTAATGCCTTATGAGTATATGCCAGATGTATTCGAAAGTTTAAGAATGAAAAATATCACAGGTTTATTTAATGACAAAGTAAAGAAAGACTGTGTTAAGTTGTTAAATGCAAAAAGAAGAAATGCTAATGTGGATGATTTAAGGAAAATTAAAGAAATTTTTTTGGAAGAAAATTATATCTTTTTATCAAAAATTTTAGGTGAGCCTAAAATGAAGTTTGATTATGAATATAAAGATAAAGAATCAAAATATATAAAATATGAAAATATGACACCTATAAAATTTAGAGATAAATTTTTAAAGCTTAATTTAAATGACTTTGTTTCTTTAGGTAATATACCTATGTATAATAAAGAATATTATAAGTTGTATAGAGAGAAATATCTTGGAAATGTTTATAAAGGTAGTTATGTTGAATTTTTAAATTTACCTATAAATGAAATAAAGGAATTAGCAATTAAACAACTAAAAGATAATATGCCAGTTTATATAAGAATTAATTTAACAAAGTTTAGAGATAAAAAAACTGGGGTATTAGATACTAGATTATTTAATTATAAAAATATATTTGGATTTGATTTCCTAACAAAAGAAGAAGCTTTAAATACTCATGATATATATCCTCATCATTGTATGTCAATTTGTGGTGTAAATCTATTAGAAAATAATAAACCTCAAAGATGGAAATTAGAAGATAGTTATGGTACAGAAGAAAAAGTTAATGGGTATTATATAATGAATGATAATTACTTTGATGAATTTATATTGCAAGCAATTATAAATAAAAAATATTTATCAGAAGAACAATTAGAATTATTAAAACAGAATGTAATAGAGTTTGAAATAAAAGATCCTTTTTAAAAGTGAAGACAATGCTTAATTACATATTAATTAAGAAGGAGAAAATTTAATTTATGAGAGATAATTTAATATATTTTACAACAAGATAGATTTAAATAAAATCTTATAGAAAAAAACTAAATGATTATTTGGCAAAGAAATATTTTTAAAATAGGAGGAAACGTTATGAGCAAAATAATAATGTTAGGAACAGGAAATGGTGGTACAATAGATTTATATAATACTTGTTTTGTAATACAAAATGAAGTAGGTAATTTTCTAGTTGATACAGGTGGAAGCATTGAAATTATAAAGAGATTAAATCAAGTAGATATAGATTATAAATCAATTTACCATATATTTATATCTCATAGTCATACCGATCATATATTAGGTCTATTTTGGCTATTTAAAAGGATAGGTAGCCATGCTATGCATGGTGAAATAAAAGAAAAAATAAATATATATTGTAATGATGTAGTATACAAATCAATAAGAGAAGTTGCAAAATATATACTTCCAGATAAACTTATGAATGTAATATATAGTATTGTAAATTTTAATATATTAAATGATGGCGATAAATATAGTATTAATGAAATAGATTATACTTTCTTTGATATTCAAGCAAAAGGGACGAAACAATTTGGTTTTGAATGCAAATTAAATGATAAAAGATTAGTTTTTTTAGGTGATGAAACTTTAAATCCAGTTATGTATGATAGAGTAAAAGGTGCTGATTATGTTATGCATGAATCATTCTGTCTAGATTCAGAAGAAAATATTTTTCACGCTTATGAAAAAAATCATTCAACTGCCAAAAGTGCAAGTGAAGTTATGAATAAATTAGAGGTCAAGAATTTAATTTTATATCATACAGAAGATTCACATGGGATAGAAAGAAAAGAATTATATACTAACGAGGGACAAGAAAATTTTAATGGTAAAGTAATTGTTCCAAATGATTTAGAAAGCATCGATATAATATAAGGTGAAAAGAAAATGTTAGAAAAATAATCTAGATGCAAATACAATGTAGAAAATGAAATATGCATTGTATTTTTAATTTATTATAAATAATATAATGTTAGGGGTAATAATTATGATAGAAAAATTGAAAGAAAAATATGTTTTTTTTGATGTTGATGGAACATTGTCTGAATATAGATATAAAGATAGAGTATATGGTGGTGGATGTTCGGAACTTGGATGCCAATCGCTTGAAGATTTGTTGTTTAATGATTTATTTTATAGGGCTAGACCACTTAAAACAATGCAAAGAGTTATAGAAAATTTAGATAGTAATAAAATATTTGTATTAGGTGCAGTTACAACTAATACTGAAATGGATCAAAAATATAAATGGTTATCTGAACATTATCCAAATATAAAAAGAGAAAATATATTTTTTATATGTTCTACATTATTAAAGCCAGAAGTTATAATTGAATGTTGTAAACATTATAACATTGATATAAAGCAAGTAGCATTTGTAGATGATAGAATTGATGTTTTAAGAAAAGCAGAAACTTTGGGGATAGATTCTTATTACCCTAGTTCTTTTACAGAATAATTATGAAGGATTAGAAAAATTACTATAACACTGATTCCATTAGCATTTATGTATATGTTAAATATAAAAGGGAGGATTATAATGAAAGAGAAAATAATTGTTATAACAGGTGGTGCATCAGGGCTTGGATTAGAATTAGTTAAGCAATCAATAGCAAGAGGTTTATATGTATGTAATATTGATTGGAATGTATCTAAAATGAAAGAATTAGAAGAAACATACAAAACTGGTTACAAAGGGTTTATAGGAGATATTTCAGATGAAGACTTTATTAAAGATACAATATCCGAAATATCAAAACTTGGAAATATAAAATATTTGATAAATAATGCAGGGGAGCCATCATTTAAATTACCTTGCGAATATTCAAAAGATGATATAGATAAATGTTTTAAAGGATTACAAGGAATGATAATTGTATCAACTGAGACTTTAAAAGCCAAAGAAGAAAAAAATTTAAAAATCGTTAATGTGATGTCATCTGCTGCTTTAAGAGGTAACAAGCAAGAAGCTGTATATTGTGCTACTAAGTGGGGAGAAAAAGGATACACAGAGAGTTTGAAGATTGCGTATAAAGGAACAAGTGTAAAAATAATTGGTGTATATCCAGGAGGAATAAATACGAACTTCTATAAAAATAGTAGAGATTATATTAGTGAAGAAAAACAAAATTCTTTTATGAATCCAAGAGATGTTGCTGATACTATTTTGAATAATATTTTAAGCCCTGCTAATTTGACTGTGGCAGATATTATAATTGAACGTAATTCTTAATGAAGGGATTGGGGATTTCCAATATATGAATTTGTGTGGAGTACAAATTCAGTGCTGGCTAGACATAGATTTTATTCATAAATTTAAAAATATAAAAAAAGAGGATTAAATTATTTTTATAATTTTTACTCTTTTTTTATATTATTTATTATAAAATTTTTTACTAAATAATATATATCTTAAAAAGGAGAGTTGCTAGAACTCTCCAAAATCATTTAGGCTCCCGTCTTACTACAAAAGTAGTAGAGGGTTAAGTTAGTTGACTCAATCGTTTCGTCTGGTGCGACGATTTTATCTTATGGAGCGGGTAGCGAGAATCGAACTCGCGCAACCAGGTCGGAAGCATGGGATTCTACCACTAAACTATACCCGCATCAATACAAATATTATACAACAAAAACAACAAATATGCAAACAAAAATAGGTAAAAAATCAAAAAAAAGCTATTGTAAAAAACGAGAAAAAATGATAAAATCAAAACATAAAAGCCAGAAAAAAGAATAGGAAGTAGAAAATGTATACAATAGAAGAATTTGATAAAGCAAAAACAAAAATACTAAAATACATAATATACAAAAAAAGAAGTGAAAACGAAATAAGAAGAAAATACGAAAAAGAAATAGACGAAAACATGTTAGAAGACATAATAGAATATCTAAAAGAAGCCAAATACATCAATGACAGTGAATATATAAGAAAAACAGTAAATAACTTCATAGCATTAAAGAACTTATCAATAAAAGAACTAAAATACAAACTATTAGCAAAAGGACTAAACAAAAATGATGTAGAAGACTACATTTACAACAACAAAGAAGAATTAGAAGAATATGAAGTAAAATCAATATCGAACATAATTTATAAAAAATCAGCATCAATGGAGCAAGACGAAATCAAACAATACTTACTAAAAAAAGGATACAAATCTGATAATATAAGTAAAGCAATGGAAGAATAAAAATGAAAACAAGGAGAAGGCAATGTCAATATTAACACTAGAAACAAAAAAATATTCAATAAAAATAGACAACTTTGAAGGTCCACTTGATCTATTATGTTATTTAATAGACAAAAATAAGATGAATATTTATGATGTGAATTTAACAGAAATAACAAATCAATATATAGAATATTTAAATGCGATGGAAGAAATGAACTTGGAAATTGCAAGTGAATTTATAGTAATGGCATCAACATTGTTATATTTAAAATCCAAAAACTTGTTACCAAAACAAGAAGAGGAAGAAGAAGAAATAACAGAAGAGGAACTTATAAGAAGAATTATTGAGTACAAGAAATTTAAAGAAATAAGTAAAGTATTCAAAGAAAACTATAATATATTTGCAAATAGATTTTACAAGGGGCAAGAAGATATAAAATTACCAAAACAAAAACTAGAAAGAGATTATGGACCTGAAAAGATTCCAGAAGTATATAAATTGTTGGTTGAAAGAAATAGTGTTAAGATAAATCAAAATGCAAAAAATATTGAAAAAATTGCATTAGTTGATAAATATACTGTTGCTGATAAAGTAAAAGAAATGTATAAAATTCTTGCAAAACAAAAGAAATTTGTATTTAATAAATTGTTTCCAATAAAGAAACATGAAAAACAAGAAGTTGTAACAGCATTTAGTGGTTTACTTGAATTATCAAGAAGAAATAAAGTAGCAACAAGTCAAGAAGAAATTTTTGGAGATATTATAGTTGAAGGAAAGAATAAAAATGAAGAAGTATCTTAGAATGCTTCTTTTTTTGTATCAAAAATCAATATATAAACTCAAAAAAGTTTAAACATTCAAAAAAAGGAAAAAATAATAATATTACTAAAAAAGAAGGTGATATAATGTTTTTTCTTTTTATAATTCTAATAATAATGTTAATGATAATAACAATAAAAATAAAATTTGAAATTCAAAATTTAAAAATCTCAATAAACGAGACTCCACATATAAATAACAAATATCAAATAAAAATAAAGATATATACATTTGGAGCTATACCAATATTTAGCATAAAATTAAATAACCAAAAAATTAAAAAGGTATTAAGTAATCAAATAATTAAAGAAAAAATTAAAAAACAAGAAACAAAAATAATAGAAAACAAAGCAAATATAGATAAAGAATTGATAACATCATTAAAAAATATAAAAACGGAAATAAAAGAAATCAACTTAAAAATTCTAATTGGAACAGAAAATGCATCATTAACGGCTTTTACAATACCAGTTATAAGTACAATTGTAGCAATGTTTTTAAGTAAACAAATAAAAAAATACAATGAAAAACAAGTATTTTCAATAACACCGATTTATATAAATCAAAATTTGATAAATGCAGAAATTTCAGGTATATTTCAAATCAAAATGATACATATTATAAATACAATATGTATCATAAATAAGAAAAGGAAAGGTGATAAAAATGAGCGAACATCCAATAGAAGGTCTTATGACTACGGCTATGAATAGTATTCAAGATATGATTGATGTAAATACTATAATAGGAGAACCAATCGAAACAGTAAACAACATAGTCATAATACCAATATCAAAAGTTTCTTTTGGTTTTGCGGCAGGAGGAAGTGAATTCAAAGGAGAGACAATTGATGAATATAAGAAAGTTGAGAAAGAAGAGCAAATTCAATATAGACTACCATTTGGTGGTGGTTCAGGAGCTGGTGTTACTATAAATCCAGTTGCATTTTTGGTAATTCAACCGAATAATATAAAGTTGATGCCTGTTAATCACTCATCAAGTATTGATAAATTGTTAGATTATGTTCCTGATTTGATGGATAAGACGAATAATATGATGAATAGAATTGTTAGTAATAAAAAAGAAGAAACAGAAAAGATTTTAAGAGAGATGCAAAAAAGAAATAGTAGAGATATTAATAAAGTTGAAAATGAGGTTAAAGATATAAACAATGAAAGTGAAAATCAAGATGATTAAATGTCCCTAAAAGGTTACTGGATAATGATTTTGAGGTGTTGCTCTTTTGAATTTCACGATGCCTCTAAGGGATATATTATT
>OGFG01001196.1_pt1 | contig 27236 bp, 25 predicted proteins | sample 1570761 | NCBI WGS metagenome assembly OGFG01 (sample SAMEA2581938, study PRJEB24529) | metagenome | biome: Human gut stool | place: China | collected 2011 | reverse complement strand
ATAAAAAGGCTCCTTTCGAAGCCCTATAGTAGTCCAGAATTTTGTCCGCACCCTCATATGAGTAATTTAGTGTGAAAATTTACATAAAAGCGGTTGATTTTTACATGAACAACATATAAGAAACCACCGCTTTACAGAAGTTTATTACACATCAGGTATGATGTAGCCGTAATATCTTATCTGCAAAGAGGTGGTTCCATATTTTTGGCGGGTCACAATGTCAAAAATCCTCATGCAAGCAAGCTTGCATCGGACTTCTGACCTTTTGACCCTGATATCTTGAATATTGCATTATTCTATTTCATGTATCTATCGAAGGGTTGAATGCATAGAAGTTCTTTGCGTCAAGTCCCTCGCGCGTGATGTTGAGTGCTTCACCGAAACGCTGGAAGTGAACAATCTCCCTCGCTCTCAAAAAGCGTAAGGGCTCAACAATGTCCGGTTCACTTATCAGTCTCAAAAGATTATCATATACGCTTCTTGCTTTTTGCTCGGCGGCTAAATCCTCCATAAGATCTGTTATAGGGTCACCCTTTACCTGAAATTCACATGCATTGAAGGGGATTCCGCCCGCTGCCTGCGGCCAGACACCAAGCGTATGGTCGACATAGTAAGGTGCAAAACCTGATTTCTCTATCTCTTCAGGTGTGAGGTCGCGTGTGAGCTGGTGAACCATGGCACCGACTATCTCAAGATGCGCCAATTCTTCAGTTCCAATATCTGTCAATACTCCCGCTACGCGTCTGTCTTTCATCGAATATCTCTGCGACAGATATCTGAAAGATGCTCCGGCTTCGCCGTCCGGACCGCCATACTGGCTGATGATAAGCTGCGCCAGCTTAGGGTTGGTCTCTTTGATGTGTACAGGAAATTCCAATTTTTTTTCATAAATCCACATTATTTATACGCCTCCATTTCCCAAGGCCACGGCAACTGCTGCCATGTCCAGCAGGTGTCAGAATTGACCTGATAGAATGTGAGCGGGCCATAGAGGCGCTCGTATTCAGCTACATTGTGCTCATATTCCGCCTGGTGCTTATGAAAGGCGGTGAGCGCCTGAGTGCAGTCAGGGTGAGTGTCGAGATACAGCCCGAGGTCAATTATCATAAATTCACATTCGTGAATTTTCCTGAAGAGAGCTTTTTTGTCGTTGCACATTTCGGTCATCTGCATCTGCCTCCTCTCATAAAAGGTTTTAAGAGTGATGGAAAGGCGGTTCCGACCGTGAAGGCTTTGGATTCCTCGAATAATTCCTCAAACACCTGAAACGGTACATACGCCATCGCAACAGGGCAGTATGGTGACGGCATGACACAGGATTGTGCAATACCCTCGGCAGGAGTTGTGTGCGGCTGTATCATGCACATTTTTTCGGAGGTGTTTGGAAACTCATTTTGAGGTGCGGATGCCGCTGCATTGCGGCAGGGTTGTGGGGGGGCTGTATTTCGGCCGCAGCCGTTTGCCTGCCTGTTATGTGCCGTCATCATAGGCTGGCGTTGACCGGCGCGGTAATTGCCATTATAATAAGCCATATAGGACTCCTCTTGATTTTTCTATAAAATATAATATGAAGGAAGATATTTTTGGTGAAAACAGAGGTAGTATTGACAACTATTTTTGCACGGACGCAGGCAGTGGGATGGTGGCAGGTTATGAATAAGAGGACAGGTATATCGGTACACGGAATGATTGATTTGAGCCATGTGACATGCATTGAGACGCATGACATGGCGGTATGGCATTACAAATGAGGCAGAGGATATATTGTCACGGATAAATTCCGGAATCTTTTATCTGTAGGAGCAGCAGACGATAAATGCTAACTATCAGGTGCAGGTTACGCTTAAATCTTATAAATTAGATATATGTAAAACAAAGGGAGGCATACTATGTTAAGATTATTCAACACACATGAGTTCAGAAGAGTTACCGAGCTTGAGGGAATGTGGGATTTTGTCATGGAGGGAAGTGACAAAAAATACAGAATGATGGTTCCAGGCTGCATAGAGCAGCATCCGGATTTCCTTGACAAGCGAGGGATAGGCTGGTACACGAGGCGGATTGCCGTACCTTACGACACCAATCTGCGGCTGGAGTTTAAGGGGGTTAGCCATACGGCTGATGTGTACCTTGATGGCGTTAAACTGGGGCATCACTACAATGCATTTACACCGTTTTCAGTGATTGCTAAGGATGTTAAGGCGGGTGAGCATGAGCTGCGGGTAAGGGTCGACAACAGATTTACTCAGGAGTCCGCACTTCATGTGCCGAATGACTATTACACTTACGGAGGCATCACAAGACCTGTGGCTATGGAGGAGCTTGGCGATGTGTATATCAAAAATATGCATATTGAGCCTTTTATGACAGAAGACGGCTGGCATGCAGGAATTAAGGTTGTTTTGGTTAATCTTTCCGACAGTGATCAGAATGTGAAGCTTAGCGGAAAGCTGGTATGTGACCTGCTTTATGATGAAAACGGAAAAAGAATCGACAACATGGCGGATGGGACGGAGGCAGCTTATAATCGAAAGACGACTGACCATGATATAAACGGACTCTCGCAGAACATAGCAATGAAGGCGGGAGAAGAGAAAGTCGTTGAGACTGAAGCAGTCTTTGAGGATGTGCTTGCGTGGAGCAGCAAAAAGCCTAATCTTTATCTTATAAAGCTTTTGCTCACAAGAGACGGAAAGCCGGTAGATGACTACATAGACCGCATCGGATTCAGGCAGGTCGAGGTTATCGGCAGGGACATTATTGTGAACGGCGGGAAGATATATATGAAGGGCTTTAACAGGCATGAGGACTATGCGACGGTTGGCTGTGCCCTTCCGCTTCAGTTAATGGTTCAGGATATGGATCTGATGCAGGAGATGAACGCGAATGCCGTTAGAACCTGCCACTACCCTAATGATGAGAGATTTCTTGACCTCTGTGACGAGAGGGGCATGTATGTCTGGGAGGAAAATCATGCGAGAGGCTTTGGTCTTGAGCGCATGCAGAATCCGAACTTTGACAGACAGTGCAGGGACTGCATAGACGAGATGATTGAAAACCACTTTAATCATCCGTCAATAGTAATATGGGGAATTTTGAATGAGTGTGCGAGTGAGACCGAGGAGGGAAGGGAAAAGTATGCCGCCCAGTATGCACAGATACGCTCGCTCGACAGGTCAAGACCGACGACCTCAGCTACCTGCAGGCATCTTACGGATATATGTCTTGATCTGCCGGATGTTGTGTCGTTTAATATGTACTCGGGCTGGTACAAGGACGTACCGATTGATGAGACGAACAGGGCGGAGATTGAATGGATAAGAAAGAGCGGCGGTGAGGGTAAGCCGATTATCGTGAGTGAGTTCGGCGCGGCTGCAATCTATGGCTATCGCGACAGAGCACACTGCAAGTGGAGTGAGGAAAGACAGGCGGATATCATAAGAGATAACCTTGAGGTATATATGAATGACGAAGATATTTGCGGTGTATTTGTATGGCAGTTTGCCGATTGCCGTGTGACGGAAGAAGAATGGTTTGCGACAAGGGCAAGATGCCACAATAACAAGGGTGTTGTGGATGAGTACCGCAGACCTAAGCTGGCATTTGACACTGTTAAGGAAATGTATGCTAAAAGATAGAAAAGAGACGAATAGGCTGTTTCGTCAGGATAACCTGTCTAACCCGGAATTCTGATAATAAATTGTCTATTTGAACGCAGAATAAGCAATCCCCCGCTTCAAGTGTGCAGAGCACTAAGCGGTGGGTAAGGGGGATGCGAACTGCGTTCATGAGCAAGTAGCGAAAGCGGATTGCGGATGTCCGCTTTACAAAATTGGTCGAAATATGTCATATAGTCTTGCCATACTGATACAAAAAGTGGTAAAATGTAACATAATATATTTATTTAGTCTGTAAAAGGAGAAAATTATTACCCTTGAATGATGGGTTGGACTCTTTTGTCAGGTGCTTGGTACAAACCGGGCAGCTGTTTGACAGTCTGGTTATTGTGATGTATGGAGGGAGCAGCATGGAGAATAAGAAATTTGACGGCATTAAGTTGTCGAATAAGACAAGTATGATTGGATACAGCATAATGAATATCATTCTTGTTGTATGTTATCTGATTGAGGTACTTAAAAAAAGCAGGACTATGGGATATTTTGCTGTATTCTGTATTTTTGCACTTGTGCCTTATGCGTTTTGTATGGCGTTATATATGAAAGATAAGGGAACCAAGCTTCTCAAATATGCTATATCGGGCGGATATTTAATCTTTTATCTGTTCATAATTTTTACAACGGTGTCGCCTGTTGCATATGTGTACGCACTGCTCATTGCTGTAATCCTTATATCTTATAATGATATCAAGGTTGCGTCCACTTTCATGGGAATTGTATCTTTGGGAAATATTATTCAGGTAGCTTATAGCGCGGTATCGGGTCAGTTAGATGCATCGCAGCTTCCGAATGTTGAGATAAGAGTTGCATCAGTTCTTTTATTTACCGGATACCTTTTGATGGCTACATATGTTTCTAAGAAGTCTAAAGACAACCAGTTAAGACAAGTAGAGGAAGAGAAGGAACACAATATTGCTATTACGAGAGAGGTTTTAGACGTTGCACAGAAGATTACGGATGATATCAATACAGTATCACAGAAGGTCAGAATGCTTGAAGATACGGCAGTAAAGACAAAAGACTCAATGAGTGAGGTTGCGGAAGGAACCAATGAGACAGTCAAGTCAATCCAGATTCAGCTTGATAAGACAGAGCAGATTCAAAAGACAATCAATAGTGTGGATGCTTCTTCGGGCTTGATAGTTGACAATGTGAATGAGACAAAAACAGAGCTTGATTTATCTAAGAAGAACATGGATGAGCTTGTAAGATGTGTGAAAGTGTCAAATGAAGCCAATGAAAATGTGTCAAAGGAGCTCGGACAGCTGCGTGAGCACACAGGAAGGATGCAGTCGATAATAGACCTTATCAACAGTATTGCCTCGCAGACAAGCTTGCTTGCATTGAATGCCAGTATTGAAGCAGCAAGGGCAGGAGATGCAGGACGCGGGTTTGCGATTGTCGCAGCAGAGATTTCCAATCTTGCTGAGCAGACACAGGGAGCAACCGGTGACATTACAGGACTTATTGAGAGCATATCAAAGGAGCTTAATGATGTAGTGAAGGTTATTGAGGACATGATTAAGGTGTCGCAGAACCAGAATAATGTGGCAGATGAGACTGTAAAGAGTTTTGCCCGGATTGCAGGGAAGAATGACAGAGTCTATGATGAAGCAGGAAAGATGAATGAGCTTGTACATGAGCTTAATGACGCTAATCAGGCGATAATCGATGGAATACAGACAATTTCAGGTGCAACTGAGGAAGTTACGGCACATTCGGCTGAGACGCTTAAGGCAAGCGAAGATAACAGTACAATAACATATGAAGTCGGAAGAACTATTGAAGGACTTAAGGAGCTTGCAGACGACTTGAAAGCTCTTGAAAGGCAGCACTGATAAAAAGCACGATATTTGAGTTTAGAAGCACATGATGTTGGTTTTTGGCGGTCATGTGCTTTCTTGCTTTTGCTGTAATTAGGATGATATGTATGGCTATGGAGATATTTGAAAAAATACTGGATTTTTTTATCGGTATATGGTATTATATATAAGGTTGTTGCAGATATATTTTGTGACGATTTGCAGGATTAGTACATCGGTAGTATATCAGCTTCCCAAGCTGAGGAGGCGGGTTCGATTCCCGTATCCTGCTTCATAAGACGCACGAAGCCGGTTATTAAGGCTTTGTGCTTTTTTTGTGAGATAATATGTCTATAAAAGATTATTTTTCGAAAAAATGATTTTACGCTTTGTACTTATTCTGTTCACAATTATATGGTATGTATATAAGTATATGTGGGCAGTATTTTTGCTGTATTTACATTATGTATGTCATCAAGGTCAGGTGTTTTTGGCTTTGTATACCGTATATTGATAAATTAAAATTTACATAGGAGATGGAGAAGGGCTATGCAAAACAAGAATATTTTATTTTTTCTTACACCAAAATGTGATGTGGTTTATGTCTATGAGGATGCCAATGTAAGGCAGGTTTTAGAGAAGATACGTTATCATAAATACACTGCAATGCCAATCATAAGCAGGGACGGAAAATATGTAGGGACAATAACGGAGGGCGATCTTTTGTGGAAGATGGCAGATGAGAATATTGCAACATTTGAACAGGCGGAGGAAGTGCCGATAGCGGATATAAGCAAGCGTGTCAACAATCATCCGGTGAATGCGGAAGCACACATGGAAAATCTTATTGACCTGGCAATCAGACAGAATTTTGTGCCGGTTGTCGATGATGACAATATTTTCATAGGAATTGTAACGCGAAAGGATATTATCCAGTATCTTTACAAAAACTATAATGAAAGATAATTATATAGAAAAGCTTTGCAAATCAAAAAAATAATACTTACATGCAGGTACGATTTTATATATATTTTTGCCGATATCTGGGTGAGATTGTGAATAGTAACTTACTTTACTGATTATGCAGGGCGCTGATATGAAAAAAATTTTTATAAAATGTGCAACCTATTGAAAAATAATCTGTGTATATGTACAGGATGGCAAGACGGAGGAAAAAATGCAGGATAAAGCTATCGTGGAGATGTTTCTTGAACGCAACGAGTGCGGAATTAAGGAGGCTTCTGAAAAATACAATAATTATTGTATGCGTATTTCAATGAACATACTTGATAATATTGAGGATAGCGAGGAATGCTTCAATGATGCACTGCTTGGAGCATGGAAAGCAATACCTCCGCACCATCCTGAGAACCTGGCGGCATTTTTAGGGAAGCTTACAAGAAATGCAGCTATCAACAGATATAATGCCAGACATGCAGATAAGAGGGCGGCAGGAGAGTATGCAGTATCAATACATGAACTTGATGAATGTATACCTGACGTGAAGGATGTTGAGAGTCATGTGGATGCAGCATATCTTGAACAGGTGATTGATAATTTCCTAAGAGAACAGAAATCGGATAACAGGAATGTTTTTTTGCTCAGGTATTATTACAGTTGTTCGGTTTGTGATATCTCAAGAAGAACCGGGATAAGTGAGGGAACGATAAAGTCAACCTTGTCAAGAATGAGAAACCGCCTTAAGAATTATCTGAAAAAGGAGGGAGTATGGTAAAGAAAGGAGAGATACTTTCACAAGCTGTGTCAAATGTGAGTGACGAAATCTTAGATGGAGCGAGGGAGCTTTTTGAAAAGAGCGAAGAAGAGATATCGCATGCACAGGAGCTTTATGACAAAAAGAGACAGGCAGTGAAAAAGAAAATTATATATGCAATGTCAGCAGCTGCGGCAGCATGTATTTTTATTGCAGCGGGAATTGCATTTTCGCCGGCAAAACAGGGAATACCTAAGGTGTACTATCAAGGGATGCTGCTTGACGCAAATGGAGTGGCAGTGGATATTCAGGCTGATGATGAACCGGATGTTGTTTCATATTCTCTTAAAGCAGGTAATTATCAGAAAGAGTATGAGTTTACATTCTCTATCAAGGCGAGGGGAAGCTTTATAATAGAAGCGTCAAGCGGTATGCTGATGCCTGACGGAGACAATATTATGTCGGCAGAGGATGAGGCGGATGTAATCTGGAATGTTGAACCATATGAGGGTGCATATCTTATGGTTAGTGCCGGGGAGAACTCAATAAGGATAGAACTGTATCCTGATGAGGAGATGAACATCTGGATGATTAGAACGTCAAAAGGGAAAAATTAATTTTTATTTTGGAGGAATTTATGAGAAGATCAGTATTATTGACAGTTATGACAGTATCGGTTGTTGCACTTAGTGCATGTGGCAGAAAGGATAATAATCAGGTAACAACTGAGCAGACAACAACAGTTGAGACCACGACACCGGAAGAGACTACTACGCAGGCACCATCTAAGGATGTGGCAGAAAGTGATTTAGAGGGAGCAGTAAAGATTCTTGACGATATCTGGGCAAGCTATGATGAGAATGATAAGTTTCCTGCAGCCGGCGGTGATTTCAATGAAGAGAACATGAGAGAGGATGCACCGGGAAAGTATGACATTGCTGATACAGGCATGATTAACAATACATTTGGAATGCCTGAGGCTGATGTTGCTATGATTGATGATGCCGCATCACTTGAGCATATGATGAACGGAAACAGCTTCACAGCAGGTGCTTTTCATGTGAGTGATAAAGAGAATGTTGCCATAGTCGCAGAGCATATCAAGGATGGTATCTTTGCAAAGGAGTGGATGTGCGGATTCCCTGAGCTTTTTGTTGTATATCAGGTTGATGATTATGTAATATCCGCTTACGGACTGACAGATTTTATTGAGCCTTTTGCAGAGAAGATTGTAGAAGTATATCCGGAAGCAGTTGAATTGTACAAAGAGAACATTGAATAATCTGCCAAGAAAATTTTTGCGCTGCCATATGGCGGCAGGATGGGGAATGACATGATTTTTTCAAGTATTCCATTTTTATATTATTTTCTGCCTGTTGTAATCCTGTTATATTTTGCGGTTCCGGGCAGAGTAAAAAATGTAGTGCTTTTATTGGCAAGCCTTGTATTTTATGCATGGGGAGAGTTAAGGTATACTCTCCTCATGCTCATTATGATAACACAGGGCTATGTCTTTGGAAGGCTTATAGACTCTAAAAGAAGGTGGTCAAAAGTATTTTTGGCCACCTCTGTCATAATAAGCCTTGGTGTGCTTGGATATTTTAAATATGCAGTTTTTTTTCTTGATTCATTCAGTGCTGTCACAGGTGTTGCAGTTCCGGTACTCAGAGTGACATTGCCGATAGGTATCAGCTTTTATACTTTTCAGGTTATAAGCTATGTGGTTGATGTCTACAGAGGCACCGTTGCGGCGCAGAAAAGCTACATCGACATGGCAATGTATATATCGATGTTTCCGCAGCTTATAGCCGGGCCTATCGTGAGATATTCCGATATAGAAGGACAGCTGCACACAAGGACACACAGCACAGAAAAAATAGCCAACGGAATAAGAAGGTTCATAATAGGACTTTCTAAAAAAGTGCTCATTGCCAACAGACTTGGAGAGCTTATAGATGCATATACAGGTGCCACAGAACCATCGGTGCTTTTTGTGTGGATATATGCTATTGCATGCACGCTCCAGATATATTTTGATTTTTCAGGGTATAGTGATATGGCGATAGGACTTGGAAGAATTTTTGGGTTCGATTTTCCGGAGAATTTTAACTACCCATATATTTCAAAAAGCATAACGGAATTCTGGAGAAGATGGCACATGTCATTGGGAACGTGGTTTCGCGATTATGTGTATATTCCGCTTGGTGGCAACAGGGTCAGAAGGTGGAAATGGTTTTTAAATATTGTTATTGTGTGGGCATTGACAGGCTTGTGGCATGGAGCTGCGTGGAATTTTGTTGTGTGGGGACTGTATATGGCATTTTTTCTGATATTGGAGAAGATGTTTTTACTTCCATTGTTAAAAAAGAGCAGAGTGTCAGGGCATATATATACTATGCTCTTAGTTATTGTAAGCTTTGTAATCTTCAGCGCGGGAAGCATGGCTGACGCAGGAAGTGTAATAGCAAAGATGTTCGGTGCGGGTGATATTCCTGTTGTTTCCATGGAAACAGTCTATTATATAAGAAGCTACGCAGTAACTGTTTTGATTGCTGTTATAGGCTCAATGCCTGTAATAAAGGACTTTTTTGTCGGGCTTGAAGGCAGAATGAAGGGAAATAGTGCAGTCAATGTAATATTTACCATAGGTGAGCCGATTTTGCTCGCAGTGCTTCTTATTATGGTAACGGGTTATCTTGTAGATGGGTCATTTAATCCGTTTTTATATTTCAGGTTTTGATAGAAATGAGGGTAAGAGTGAAAAAATATATAAATAAAAACACAATAGTGATTTTTGTGATTGCAGTATGTATTTACGGATTCTTTCTCTGGGGAATCTTAAAGCCTGACGAAGCGTATTCGTACAGCGAGAGAAGAGGTCTTAAGGGCTTTCCGAAGCTGTCGGTTCAGGCATTGCAGTCGGGACATTTTATGGAAGAGTTCGAAAAGTACACGCTCGACCAATTTCCGATGAGAGATACCATGAGAAGCATAAAGGCAGTCGGAAACTATTACTTGTTCAGGCAAAAGGATAATAATGGTATATATCTTGCGGACGGATATCTGTCAAAGCTTGAATATCCGATGAGTGAGAAATCGCTTGACTATGCAGTACAGTGCTTTAGCGAGCTTAATAAAAAGTATTTTGAAGGGAATGTGAATGCCATATATGGTGTGATTGTGCCTGACAAGAATTATTTTCTAGCCGAAAAAAACGGATATCCGGCATTAGATTATGAAGCTTTTTATCAGACTTTCGAGGATAAGCTTGATTTTGTTGATTTTATAGATGTGCGCAGCCAGTTAAGCATTGATGACTATTATTTTACAGACACACATTGGAGACAGGAGAAGATTGTGGATGTCGCACAGGAAATTGCAGCTAAGATGGGAGTGGTTCTTGCCGGTGAGTATGAGAAAAAGCAGCTTGATATGCCATTTTATGGAGTGTATTACGGACAGTCCGCATTAAAGCTTCCGGCAGATAAGCTGTGCTATCTTGAAAATGATATGATAAATAATAGCAGCGTATATGATTACGAGTCGGGAAAAACCAATAAAGTCTATGATATGGAGAAAGCATCCGGCAATGATCTGTATGAAACCTTCTTATCAGGTTCAAGGTCGCTTCTTGTGATAGATAATCCGAATGCTGCAAGTGACAGGGAGCTTATAATTTTCAGGGACTCCTTTGGCAGCAGCATAGCGCCGTTGTTTATAGAGGCATACTCTAAGATAACGCTTGTAGACATACGCTATATCTCACCGTCCTATCTTGGAAAGTTCATAGACTTTAATGGACAGGATGTACTCTTTTTGTATAGTACGTTAGTGTTGAATAATAGTGATACGCTTAGAAGATAGCCTGCTATACAACACCGTTCGCTTTCCTGTACTCTCTCGGAGATATGCCTTTAATCTTTTTAAAGCAGTCTCCGAAATAGTTGCTGTCCTCAAAACCGCACTTTTCTGCAATTTCAGTGATGGACATGTCTGTATTTAAAAGGAGCCGGCAGGCTTCTATGGTACGCACTGTTATAAGATATTCCTTGTATCCGAAGCCTGTACAGAGCTTGAATTTGCGTGAAAAATAGGATGGACTCATATTATATTTTGCAGCAAGCTGTGCAAGGGAGAAGTTCTGTGTGAAGTTTCCTGAGATAAATCTGGCTGCATCTGAAATGATATCATCACCTATATCACCTGCTGGATATGCTGTCTTGGCATTTTCATTACAGCGGAAAACGAAAAGTATCAGTTCATATACATACACAGTGAGCATGCTGTCAGAGTATTGGTCTATTCCGTTGTGCTCACGGATTATTTTCTCAAAAAGCTCCTCGACATAGTCACGTCTGTTCGGAGGAATGGATATCTGTCGCACGTCAAAGAATTTTTTGACTGTGTCAGGGTTCAGGGTATTGATGAGAGGATCGATGAAAGCATCGCTGAATACCATAACGATTCGCTCATGCGTTTCACCGCCAATGTATGTTGTGCGGTGCAACTCGCCTTTTGGGATTATTATGAGGTCACCCTTTTTTACAGAATATATAGTATCATTTATGAATATTCTTCTTGTGCCTGAAAGCAGATAATAAAATTCATAATATGGATGATAGTGGGCATCCTTCATCTCAGCGTATGCTTTTCCCCTTACTCGTGTTATGTCAAATTCTTTCTTTTTATCGCTTAAAATCATATTCAGCCTTTCATTATATACAATAGGAAACTTTAAAATTCTTTGTATGGAATTCTCAAGTGTTGTACTTTATAATTTTATCTGAAAAATGACACAAAAAACATAATTCAGTCTATATATTTTAATTTCGAAACATATTTTTGTCAATAAAAAATGACAAAAAAACTGTATAAATACCAAACAAAAGAAATTAAAACGTAGATATTACATTTAATATATAGTATTATAAAATAAAACAGGAGCTAAAAGTTGAAAATTTAACGCAAGCCTGCCTGCAGAAGGACTGCGAGAGTGCAAAGCATATAGCAATACGGTATCAAAAAAACATATAAGCATAAAAATTTAGCCATGATTTAAGGGAGGACAGCTATGATTAGTCTGCATTTAGAAAAATTATACAGGTATCCTAGATATATGGAGCCGATGTGGATTGCAATTCCGGTGAAAAAAGGAAGAATTAAGGACGGCTGTGGTGTGCAGGTATTCGATGGTACGGATAAGCTTCCGAGTCAGACAAAAGTGACATCAAGATATGAGGATGGTTCTGTTCGTTTTCTTTTTACACGATTTGAGGGAAATCTGCCGGGGAACAGCAGGAAAGAGTTCAGATTATTTTTGGACGATGAAGATTTTAGGACATATAATTATGAGCAGCAGGAAATGTCGGATGAGGAACAGGATGAGAGTGAAAATGCACAGAATATATATGATTTTGAAGAGCTGGCCACTATGCATGACAAGGATGGCTTTACGGTTGACACAGGTGCAGTGAGCTTCAGCGTCAAAAATTATTCCGGGAGCATATTTGAGAGTCTGAGCTATGCAGGAAAACTGTACGAAAAAGGACAGTTCAAGGGACCATATCTGTGTGATGCATCAGGTGTGAATTATGATATAAATATCAATAACTGGCATGTTGTGGAGGAAGGCCCAGTGTGCACAATACTTGCTGCTGATGGCTATAATGAGACGGAGTTTGGAGGCTGTGAGGAGTCGAAGCACTACAGATTCGAGATAAGACTGACAGCATATGCGGGAAAACCGTGGGTTGAGGTAAGTTATAGATTGTTCAATACTTCCGAGGAGCCGTTGGACATCAAGTCGCTTGTATTCTCAATCATGGGCGATGCCGCAGCAAAGCAGGATATATCATTGGCGGCACTTGATTCCTCATCAATGATTGATTCTACAGGCTGTGGAGATATCGTCACAGGTTTAAGGAGCGAAGGCGGTCTGATTTACAGGACGAAGGGTATAAAGGATTTAGAAGCTATTGAGAAGCTTACACCTGTTGAAAATATCCGCACCTGTGCCGGAGCTTCGAATTATAAAACAGACTTTATCATAGGAAAAGACGGAACACAGGTCAACAAGACAGCGTATGACAGGGCACTTCTCATGGAGGGAAATGAGCATATGTCGGAAGTGTTCTACGGAACATTTTTTGCTGACAGGACGGATGAGCGTGGAGGAGTGTGTGCGACAATATTTCAGGCACAGCAGAATTACCCTAAGGCTGTCAAGGCTGACAGGGACGGAATATATGTCATGCTTGTGCCGGAGGGCTTTAATAAGGTTGTCATGCAGCCTGGAATGGCAAGAGAGCAGAAATTCCTGCTCCATTTTCATGCAGCAGGTGAGAGCATAAAGGAGCTTGATAATAGAAGTCTCATATACCAGATGCCGGACAGACCTGTTATTGCACCTTATGTATATAAGAGTTCGGGTGCGGTTACGGATGTATTTGCTGACAGAAGCTTTGCAGACATTGATATGCTGCTTATAAATAAAGGCGATTCAAGAGGAAGATGCTTCGGAATGCTTAACTGGGGCGATACGATTGACTGGAATTATACGAAGCAGGGACGTGGAGGCGGAGAACCGGTCTGGCTTAACAATGAATATGATTTTCCGCATGCATGTGCGCTTATGTACATGAGAATGGGGATAAGAAGATATCTCGACTACTGCATGGTACACGCAAGCCACTGGATGGATGTGGATGTCTGTCATTACAGCAGTGACCCTTTAAGAATCGGCGGACTTATAGAACATACAAAAGGGCATGTAATGAACGGCGTACTTGTGCCGAGCCATGAGTGGGTTGAAGGATTCCTTGATTACTATCATCTGACAGGTGATGAGCGCGGACTTGAGACTGCACTTGGAATAGGTGAGAACATTATGAAGCTTCTTGACACGCCGGCATATACGGTGGCAGGTGAGAGCAATGCGAGAGAGACAGGCTGGGCACTTCGTGCATTGACAGCATTGTATATTGAGACAGGAAATGAGAAGTACAGAGAAAAATGTGACAGAATTGTGGGATATTTTGAAAAATGGTACGATGATTACGGATGTTTTGCGGCTCCGTACACGGATAATACACTTATTCACGTTGGATTTATGATTTCTGTTGCTGTCGGAAGTCTTATGAGGTACTATAGAGTAAGTAAAACGGATGAACTTAAGAATCTTATAATGCTCGCAGTTGACGACATCCTTGATAATTGCATGTTGGAGTGCGGATTATTCTACTATAAGGAGCTTCCTAGTCTTACAAGACTTGGAAATAACACACTTCTTCTTGAAGCGATGGCTACAGGCTATGAGCTTACCGGGGATAAAAAATATCTCGAGGCAGGTCTTGGAACGATTAGATATATACTGCGTGAGCAGTCGCGCTCTGCTAAAGGTGACAAGAAGATAATGGGCGATGCACTGGTGAGCACAGGAGATTCGACAAAGAATTTTGCACAGAGCTTTTATCCTATTGCATATTACTATAAGTGTATTGTTGAAGCAGGAATGGAAGAGTATGTACACATTTAAGGATGACATCTTAAAAATATCGGTCCGCAGTCTTGTGGAATTTATCTGCCGTGAGGGAGATATTGATTCAAGACGCGGACGCGGCGGTGACAAGGCTGCTATGGATGCAGGAAGCAGAGCTCACCGCCGCATACAAAAGCAGATGGGTTCGCAGTATGAGGCGGAGGTTCCTATGAAAATGGAATTTCCGTCTCTTAATTATACTATAATAATTGAAGGCAGAGCCGATGGCGTGATAACTGAGGCTGATGGCATAACAATAGATGAGATTAAAGGGACATACCGGAATCTGAAATATATTGATGAGCCGGTCGGTGTCCACAAGGCGCAGGCTATGGTGTATGCATATATGAAAAGCGTTGCCGATTCGTTAGACAGTATCAAAGTTATGATGACATATGTGAATCTTGACACTGACGAGGTCAAATATTTTCTGGAAAGCTACAGCTTTTTACAGCTTGAAGAGTGGTTTATGGGTGTGTTGGGAAGCTTTAGAAAGTGGACCGATTTTCTTTATACGAGCAAAAAGCGCAGACAGGAATCACTTCATGGAATGGAATTTCCTTTTGCGTACCGCGCAGGGCAGAGAGATATAGCAGTCAGTGTATATAAGACTATCCGCATGCAGAAAAAGCTTTTCATTCAGGCGCCGACAGGAGTCGGAAAGACTATGTCTACCGTGTTTCCGGCTGTCAAGGCGATAGGTGAAAATCTAGGTGACAAGCTTTTTTACTTGACAGCAAAGACAATTACCAGAACGGTTGCACAGGAAGCTTTTGCGATACTGCGTTCTAAAGGAGCGTATTTTAGGACAGCGACCATAACGGCTAAGGAAAAGATATGCATGTGCGGCAAGCCGGAATGCAATCCGCTTGCATGTCCATATGCGAAAGGTCATTTTGACAGAGTAAATGATGCTGTGTTTGACATGATTACGCATGAGGATGTTATAAGTCGTGAGATAATTGATGATTATTCTAATAAGTATACGGTCTGTCCGTTTGAAATGTCTCTTGATGCGACTTACTGGGTTGATGGAATCATATGTGATTATAATTATGTCTTTGACCCTGATGTGTATCTGAAAAGATATTTTGCTGACGGCTCAGCCGGTGATTATATATTTCTTATCGATGAGGCGCATAATCTGGTTGACAGGGCGAGAGAAATGTACAGCGCAAGTCTTTACAAGGAAAATTTTTTAAAGGTGAGAAGACTTGTGGAAAAGGTTGATAAACGTCTTGCAACAGCGCTTGCGAAATGTAACAAGAACTTTCTTGAGCTAAAGAGAATATGCGATGATGTGATTGTGCTTGAAAGCATCGGCGCTGTGACCATGTCGCTTGACGGACTTTTTGAGGAATTTACAAGATTCTTTGAGGAGAAGCCGGAGTTTGAGTACAGTGAGGAAGCATCGGAACTCTTTTTTGAGGTCAGGCATTTCCTCAATATGTATGATCTGATACAGGACAATTATGTGATATACGGCGAGCAGACGGATGATGGGTTTATGTTAAAGCTGTTCTGTGTAAATCCGTCTCCATGCCTTGCACAGAGTCTTGCAAAAGGAAAAGCGGCAGTGTTTTTTTCGGCTACGCTGCTGCCTGTGACATACTATAAAGAGCTGCTTAGTGATAAGGATGACTATGCGATATATATTAAGTCTCCATTTGATGCGGACAACCGTCTGCTTGCGGTTGGATATGATGTCACAAGCAGATACACAAGGCGCAATGAGGCAGAATTTGACAAGATAAAATGCTATATAGACAACATCACTGCACAGAAAAAAGGAAACTATATGGTATTCTTTCCTTCCTACGGTTATATGGACTGTGTGTACAAAATGTATGATGAAGAAGAGCGTGCATCGATAATTGTGCAGAGCAGAGGAATGAATGAGACTGAAAAAGAGCAGTTCCTTGACCATTTTAAGAGCTTTGGGAAGGATAAAAATGATGGGTGTATAGGATTTTGTGTTACAGGTGGTGTGTTCTCTGAGGGAATTGACCTAAAAAATGAGAGTCTTATCGGATGCATCATTGTCGGGACCGGAATACCGCAGATATGTACGGAGAGAAAGCTGCTTAAGGATTACTATGACGCTAAGGATGGCAATGGATATAATTATGCTTACACATATCCCGGAATGAATAAGGTATTGCAGGCAGCGGGGCGTGTGATAAGAACTATGGAGGATGTAGGGATTATTGTACTGCTTGATGAACGATTTGTGCGCAGCGAATATGTGAGGCTGTTTCCTGAGGAGTGGGCGGATTATAAGCTGTGCAGCCGCAATGACGTAGCTTCGATGGTGGCGAGGTTCTGGAAGGATTTTAAATAAAAGGTCTTTATATTTTCAATGGTTTGTTTTATAATAAAACAGATAATGTAAAAAAGCAGAATGGGGCTTAGTGTGAAAAATACATCTGAGACAGTAAAAGATAATGTCTAAGATGTGCTAAGATTTCATACATATTATTAACGCTGACATTCGGCTACATGGGAGATTTGTATGATAGAAGAAGTAGTAACTGTGGCGATGCCGGTAAGTGAGAAGATTGTTATCCGCAAGAATAGGATAATGTCGAAAAAGCCTGACAATAAGGTGAAGAGATTGTCGATTGTGACCGGAATACATGGCGATGAGCTTGACGGTCAGTACATATGCTATGAGCTTAACCGCAGGATTAATGCACATATTGAGCTGCTTGATGGTATAGTGGATATATATCCGGCTGTCAATCCGCTTGGAATTGAGAGCTGTACAAGAGGCATGCCTATGTTTGACCTCGATATGAACCGAGTGTTTCCGGGAATTGAGAATGGTGCAACGGCTGAGTATCTTGCGTCTAAGATTGTGAATGATATTATAGGAAGTGACATGTGTGTAGATTTACACTCATCGAATATATTTATAAAAGAGACTCCGCAGGTGCGTGTGTTTGACCAGTTTAAGGATAAGCTTATGCCTTATGCGTATCTTCTCAATGCGGATTTTATATGGGAATATAAGATAAATACTGTGCTTGAGGCAACTCTTGCTAACAGTCTCAATCATCTTGGGGTGCCGACTCTGGTGATTGAGATGGGCGTTGGAAACAGGATTGAGAAATCATATGGAGACCAGATTATAGAAGGCATATTTAACCTCATGTGTGAGCTTGGAATGTGGAAGGGGCAGAAGACACCTGTGAGGAAGCCGATGATATCGACTGAGGGTGAGATTACAGTGATTCATGCCAAGGTTACTGGCTTGTTCGTGCCGGCAGATGGTGCCATGATGAAGTATGTACAGTTCGGAGAACATATAGGTGATATAGTTGAACCGCTCACCGGTAAGCTGCTGCACCGTGTTGAAGCACCGTGTGAGGGCAGGATATTTACGTTCCGTGAGTATCCTGTAGTCTATGAGGGAGCCATTTTGTGCCGGATTTTCACGGGAGGTAAGCAGAATGGTTAAGAAGGAATTATATACACTTAGGGGCTATAACAGAGAAGATTTCAATATAACAGGCTACAGCTTCGGAAGTGGGGAGAAGGCTGCCTGTATAGTCGGTGCGATAAGAGGAAATGAGTATCAGCAGATGTATATCTGCTCCCAGCTTATCAGGGTCTTAGGTGAGCTTGAGGAAAGAGGACAGATAACAGCGAACAATGAGATTTTGGTTGTTCCATGTCTTAACCACTATTCCGTGAATGTGCAGAAGCGTTTCTGGGCGATGGACAATTCGGATATCAACAGAAGATTTCCCGGAATACACGGAGGAGATACGACACAGAATATTGCCGCTGAGTTCTTTGAAAAGGTTAAGGGCTACAGCTATGGAATACAGTTTACAAGCTTTTATATGCAGGGAGATTTCATACCTCATGTGCGTATGATGGAGACAGGACATCAGAGTCCGAGCCTTGCAAATCTGTTCGGACTTCCGTATGTTGTTATAAGAAAGCCTAAGCCGCTTGATACGACAACGCTCAATTATAACTGGCAGATGAGTGGGACATGTGCATTTTCAATATATACAGAGTGCAGTGATTATATAGATGATGCTTCCGCAAGACAGGCTGTAGCAAGTGTACTTCGCTTCTTGACGAGAATGGGTATAATAAAGTATTATAACCATAGCGGATTTATTGCACATGTACTTAACGAGGATGAGCTTATGGCTGTTAAGACCAATACTGCGGGACTTTATCGCAGGTTAAAGAGTCCTAGCGACCCTGTATACAGAGGAGATATCATAGGCGAGGTTATTGACCCTTATGAGGGTGAAGTAATCAATCAGATTATTTCACCTACGGAAGGAATTATATTCTTTGCACATACCGCACCTACGGTTATGGAGAACAATGTTGTCTACAGAATTATCCGTAGACTTCATGAGTAATAAATAACGCACAAAAATATGTCATGGGACATGAACATGGAGGACAAAATGAGCAAGGTTAGACGAGTTTATTCTGAGAAGATGCCTGCATTCGCTGTCAAGGCAAAGGAACTAAGTGATGAGATTTCCAATTATCTTAACATTAATACGGTTAAGAATGTACGAGTACTTATCCGTTACGATATTGAGAATATCTCTGATGAAGTGTACAAGGATGCACTTGTTACTGTCTTTTCTGAGCCGCCTGTAGATTATGTTTATGAGGAGGATTTTAAGAAGAGTGAGAGCGAGAAGGTTTTCGCTGTTGAATTTCTTCCGGGACAGTTCGACCAGAGAGCCGATTCTGCCGTACAGTGTGTGAAGCTTCTTAAAGAGGACGAGGAGCCTGTTATAAGAACTGCTACCGTATATGTCATCGATGGAGGTGTTACGGATGATGAGCTTGCACGAATCAAGAGCTTTTGTATTAACCCTGTAGATTCAAGAGAGGCTGATATGGTTAAGCCGGAGACACTTGTTACTGTCTTTGCTGAGCCGGCAGATGTCAAGATATTTGATGGCTTTAAGGATATGGAGGATGACAAGCTCTTAGAACTTTACAAGTCACTTGGTCTTGCCATGACATTCAAGGATTTTAAACATATACAGAATTATTTTAAGAATGAAGAGAAGCGTGATCCATCCATGACGGAGATTCGTGTTCTCGATACATATTGGTCTGACCATTGCCGCCATACCACATTCTCCACAGAACTTAAGAATGTAAGCTTCGGTGATGGAGATTACAAGAAGCCTATTGTCGATACCTATAATCGTTACCTTGCCGATAGAGAGGTTATCTTCAAGGGCAGAGATGACAAGTTCGTGTGCCTTATGGATATTGCACTTCTTGCTATGCGTAAGTTAAAGAAGGAAGGCAAGCTTGAGGATATGGAAGTATCCGATGAGATTAATGCATGCAGCATTGTGGTTCCTGTCACTATAGATGGTGTTACAGAAGAGTGGCTTGTCAACTTTAAGAATGAGACACATAACCATCCTACAGAAATAGAGCCGTTTGGTGGCGCTGCTACATGTCTCGGAGGAGCAATCCGTGACCCGCTTTCAGGCAGAACTTATGTATATCAGGCAATGAGAGTTACAGGTGCAGGAGACCCTACGGTTCCTGTAAGCGAGACACTAAAGGGTAAGCTTCCTCAGAAGAAGCTTGTTCGCGGTGCTGCCAACGGATACAGCTCATATGGTAACCAGATTGGTCTTGCAACAGGCTATGTCAAAGAGATTTATCATCCTAATTACGTTGCAAAGAGAATGGAAATCGGTGCCGTAATGGGAGCTGCGCCTAGAAAGAATGTCATTCGTGAGACATCCGATCCGGGTGATATCATCATTCTTCTCGGTGGAAGAACAGGACGTGACGGCTGCGGCGGTGCCACAGGTTCATCTAAGGTTCATACAGAGGCGTCCATTGAGACATGCGGTGCAGAAGTCCAGAAGGGTAATGCACCTACAGAGCGCAAGATTCAGAGATTATTCAGAAGAAGTGAAGTAAGCCTTCTTATTAAGAAATGTAATGACTTTGGTGCAGGTGGTGTGTCGGTTGCAATCGGTGAGCTTGCTGATGGACTTAATATCAACCTTGACAAGGTTCCGAAAAAGTATGCAGGTCTTGACGGAACAGAGATAGCAATCTCTGAGTCACAGGAGAGAATGGCAGTTGTTGTTGACAAGAAGGATGTTGACAAGATGCTTGCTTATGCGGCAGAGGAGAATCTTGAAGCTGTTCCTGTAGCCGAGGTTACACCTGAGAAGAGACTTGTCATGTATTGGAGAGGCAAGAAGATTGTTGATATCAGCAGAGCGTTCCTCGATACTAATGGTGCTCATCAGGAGACAGATGTGCATGTCAACATTCCATCTAAGGACGGCAGCTGCTTTAATGCTCCGGTTGTCAAGGATGTGCGTGCAAAGTGGCTTGAGACTCTTGCAGACCTCAATGTATGTTCACAGAAGGGACTTGTTGAGATGTTCGATGGCTCAATCGGTGCAGGCTCGGTATTCATGCCTTACGGTGGTAAGTATCAGCTCACTGAAGTTCAGACTATGGTTGCGAAGCTTCCTGTTCTTAAGGGTAAGACCGATACTGTAACAATGATGAGCTACGGCTTCGACCCATATCTCTCATCATGGAGCGCTTACCATGGTGCCGTATATGCAGTGCTTGAGTCAGTTGCCAAGATTGTCTGTGCAGGTGGTGATTTCTCCAAGGTAAGATTTACATTCCAGGAGTACTTTAGAAGAATGACTGAGGATGCATCACGCTGGGGTGAGCCTTTTAAGGCACTTCTTGGTGCTTATGATGCACAGCTTGGTTTTGGACTTCCGTCAATCGGTGGTAAGGACAGTATGTCAGGTACCTTTAACGATATGGATGTTCCTAACACGCTCGTATCCTTCGCGGTTGATGTTGCAAAGTCACAGGATGTAATTACACCTGAGTTTAAGAAGGCAGGGAACAAGATTGTTCTCTATACAATCAAGACGGATGAATATGACCTTCCTGATTATGTGGCAGTAAAGAAATTATATTCGGATATAAGCAAGGATATTGCAGACGGTGTTATTGTGTCTGCATATACACTTGATGCAAAGGGAGTTGCGGCAGCAGTCAGCAAGATGGCATTCGGTAACAAGCTTGGCGTTAAGCTTGATAATGCAGCAGTGAGTTCTGATGAACTTTTTGCTCCGATGTATGGATGCATCGTTGCAGAAGTTGCGGAAGGCAGGAATGGTGCTGCGGCAGGTAAAGTAATCGGTGAAGTCACAGATAATGCAGCATTTGAGTATGCTGATGTAAGGATTGATGTCGAGGAAGCTCTTGCTTCATGGAAGGCTACTCTTGAGAAAGTATTCCCTACAGTAGCAGTAAAGGGCGGTAAGGAGCTTGATACACCTGTATACAGCACAGATAAGATATATGTATGCAAGAATAAGGTTGCCAAGCCTACAGTATTTATTCCTGTATTCCCGGGAACTAACTGTGAGTATGACAGTACTAAGGCATTCGAGCGTGCAGGTGCGGATGTTGTGACTAAGGTATTCAAGAACCTCACTGCGGATGACATCCGTGATTCAGCTCATGAGTTCGCTGATGAGATTAAGAAAGCACAGATTATAATGTTCCCGGGCGGATTCAGTGCAGGTGACGAGCCGGATGGTTCGGCTAAGTTCTTTGCGACAGCTTTCAGAAATGCAGCTATCACAGAGGAAGTCAACAAGCTCATAAATGAGAGAGACGGTCTTGTGCTTGGTATCTGTAACGGTTTTCAGGCTCTCATAAAGCTTGGCCTTGTACCTTACGGTGAAATCAGAATGCAGACACCTGACTCACCTACACTCACAATGAATACAATAGGACGTCATGTATCTAAGATGGTTTACACAAAGGTTGTCACTAACAAGTCACCATGGCTTGCAGGTGCGCAGCTTGGCGGAGTATATTGTAACCCGGCATCACATGGTGAGGGACGTTTTGTAGCTAATGATGAGTGGCTTAAGAAGCTCTTTGAGAACGGACAGGTTGCTACACAGTATGTAGATGTGAACACAGGAATGCCTACAATGGAAGAAGAGTGGAATCCTAACGGCTCATATATGGCTATCGAGGGTATCACAAGCCCTGACGGAAGAATCCTTGGTAAGATGGCTCATTCTGAGCGCCGCGGTGATTCGGTAGCTATCAATATTTACGGAGAGCAGGATATGAAGATATTCGAATCCGGTGTGAAGTACTTCCTTTAATGGTTTTGCACTGTCAAATCTAATTGCTGACAGAATGGATAGATATGGTCATAGTGTTTGAGATATAGCTGTATAATTAAATGTAAAGTCAGAACATGTGTAACAACATCGACCGCCAAAGCCTCCGGCAATTTATAGCCGGAGGCGGAGGTGGCAGGTGTTGTGAAGCATGTTTTGGCGATTATTTGTTTATTCAGAAAAAGTAATAAAGAAATTGCCATCAATATAATTGCCATAAATATATATGAAGGCTTTTTTATAGAGAGTATGCTGCCTGTTGACAGCAGCCTTGGAGATTGAGATCAGTATGAAAAAAAGTGTTAAGAAAGAGATATTCGGATATCTTAAGATAATTGTTGCAGGGGTGATTATTGCAATCCTGCTCAATAAATTTGTTATCATAAATGCGGACATTACGTCTGAGTCGATGAGCACAACCTTTGAGAAGGGTGATAAGCTTATCGGTCTCAGGCTAAGCTATATATTTTCTAAGCCGGAGAGAGGCGATATTATTATATTCGAGTACCCGGATGATGGTGAGAAGCTTCTCATAAAGAGAGTCATAGGACTTCCGGGAGAAATGGTTATAATAAAGGATGGACTTGTATATATCAACGGCAGTGAGGTGCCGCTTGAGGAGCCTTATGTCCATGGCGTGAGCAGGCAGGATTTCGGACCTTATCTAATTCCGGCAGACTGCTATTTCGTGCTGGGGGACAACAGGGATAATTCTAAGGATTCAAGATACTGGAAGAATACCTACGTCACGAAGAAGCAGATAATTGCCAAGGCATTGTTCAGATATAATAATGGATTTAAGGTGATAGAATAGAATATGAATGCGAAAACTAAATTAAAGAGTAAAAAGAATTATTATTTTTATTTTAGCGCATATGTTTTGGAACGATGTTCTAAGCTTTAATGAGCGAATCAATATATTCCTCAGCAAAACCGTAGATATGCAAGATATGTTCATTAGAAATAATTTCAGAAATATTTTTATAATAGCGTTAGCATAAATGACTTATTTACAATTATATCTTTAATATTTAGTAAATTATTGACACAATGATTATACAATTTATTTGCACCTCCGAGTGGATTGTTTGGTTGACTGGCACTTGGAGGTTTTTTATATTTTAAAATAAAAAATGTTGAAGAACATAATTTTGAATCAAACAGCATTACATTTGTTAAAGAACATATATAAAATTATTTCTTAAATAGATTTTATAGTAATCATGTCATGCATATGCAGCTTTCGTGTCAAAAATGCCACGTTTATGACAAGAGTATTGTCTTTACTTTATAATCGGATATAATTTGTTTTATGAGAAATGTGGGCAGGCTTAAGTGTGCATAACACGCTGTACATTCATAGATTAAACAGTTATGTTTCGACACTTGAATTTATATGGATAATTGTGAAACTCAGTGTGAGTCAGTTATGTATTATACATATGTGTGTTGTGCGGTTATCCGGTAATCGTACCGTGGGAAAGGATGGTATAAAAGTGAAAACAGAAAATTATGGCGGGCGCAGTAAAAAGATATATATGATTGTCCTTTTTGCAATGATAATCGTGCTGTCTGTGTTTAAGATAATTTATATCAGGCGTGAATATTTGTATCGGGCTACGGATTATAGTGTATATATTCTTATATTCATGCCTTTTGTGATTTCCTATGCATTAAAGCATACCGGCAATATATCGGGTGCCATTTCGTTAAACTGGCTCTGCACTATTCCTATGAGCATGTATCTTTACCAGAGCATGTATCTTCGCTTTAAGCAGTTTGACATATTGATCGTATATTCTTTGATGGGAATTATGATGAATATAATGATTTTCAAAAAATCCCGGATTAAGGATATTATACTTGCGATATCCGGATATATCATTCTGAATGTGTTTACGCTTGCCGGTGCGGTAAAGGAGCTTGTATTGGCTGTTAAATGGGATAATTATGAGCAGTATTGTGTTCTGAATGTTATAAAAAATGCCGAGTACTTCAAAGCTTCGGACAGCTCACGGCAATTCGTGGACTATCTTTATTCCATGCCGGATAAGAGTTCAAAGCAGTATTTTATCGCGGAAAAGATAGCACAATATGGAATTATGAATATAATAATTGTTTTTGTGCTGATTGTCGGCATTTTGGCAATTTTATTTTATATAAACTATAAAATGGATAACGAAGCAGCGCTTATAGCCACTGCGATAATAATTATGCAGAGCGTATGCTTTTTGCTTGTCAACTTAGGAATTTTAAGGTGTTCGGTTTATGAAGTTCCATTGTTGAAAGAAAACACCATATATTCAATCTGCCAGTTATTGTTGCTTGTTATTGCATTAGACAGCAAGGGTATTGTTTTGCATCAATTCATGAAATTTTGCAAGATACAGAAAAAAATAAAAATATATTGACATTATAAAGAAGGTGTGTTAATATACCACTGTTGTGAAAATAAAGAAGAGTATCCGCTCTCACCTCAGCACATATATGTGACTCGGGTTAATATTCCAAGCTTTGACGGGCTGCTGACTGGTGTGCCCTTAAGCGTTGAGTATGCGGATGGTTTTCTATCTGCATTTTTTTTGCGAAAATATGATGGAGGTGCACTACAATTAGCGACTTAATGATTAACGAACAGATCAGAGACAGAGAAGTACGTCTGATTGGTGAAAATGGCGAACTTATTGGCATCATGTCTGCCAAAGAAGCATATAAGCTGGCTCAGGAGGCAGAGCTTGATCTTGTAAAGATAGCTCCTACAGCAAAGCCGCCGGTATGTAAGATTATCGATTATGGCAAGTATAAGTATGAGCTTGCAAGAAAAGAGAAGGAAGCCAAGAAGAAGCAGAAGGTTATCGAGATTAAGGAGGTTCGTTTATCTCCGAACATCGAGGATAATGATCTTAACACCAAGGTTAGTGCAGCCAAGAAGTTCTTAGAGAAGGGCAATAAGGTTAAAGTAACCTTAAGGTTCAGAGGTCGTGAGATGGCTCATATGGCAAGCAGCAAGCATATTCTTGATGACTTCGCTAAGATGCTTGAGGAAGTAGCAGTTGTTGAGAAACCCGCCAAGGTAGAAGGCAGAAGCATGACACTGGTTTTAGCACAGAAGCGCTAGAATACAATATTTAAGGAGGATTTACATCATGCCAAAAATAAAGACAAGTAGGGCAGCAGCAAAGCGTTTTAAGAAGACAGGTTCAGGACAGTTAAAGAGAATGAAGGCTTACAAGAGCCATATCCTTACTAAGAAGAGCACAAAGAGAAAGAGAAATCTCAGAAAGGCTACTTTAGTTGACCAGACAAATCTTAAGGCAATGAAGAAGATTTTACCATACCTCTAAGATAGAGTCGTACTCGGTAAAGCTTTATAAGATATGACGGTGCATTGCCGAGATGGTCGGCACGTGCTTAGAATAGAAATTTAGGAGGAATAATTCAAAATGGCAAGAATTAAAGGCGGTTTAAACGCAAAGAAGAAGCACAATAGAGTATTAAAGTTAGCTAAGGGTTATAGAGGAGCTAGATCTAAGCAGTACAGAGTTGCTAAGCAGTCTGTAATGAGAGCTCTTACAGAGAGTTACAAGGGTAGAAAGCAGAAGAAGAGACAGTTCAGACAGTTATGGATCGCAAGAATCAATGCTGCAGCAAGAATGAACGGTCTTTCATACAGCAAGTTCATGTTCGGTCTTAAGAACGCAGGTGTTACAATGAACAGAAAGATGTTAGCTGAGTTAGCTGTTAACGATGCAGCTGCATTCACACAGTTAGCAGAGGTTGCTAAGGCTAACCTTAAGTAAGATTTGTGATATTGGCTTTTAAGGTCTGATATACAGATAGAATTGGATTAGAATAGCTGTAAGATGTTCACATTTTACAGCTATTTGAAAAAATTCCAAAAAAATATACATTTTATTAAATTTCCTCTTGCAAAATTTGGAAGATGGTTGTATAATAAATTTTGTTCCAAGGAAATAAGAAATGGAACTGATAATTGGATATTCCTCGATAGCTCAATGGTAGAGCACACGGCTGTTAACCGTGGGGTTGTAGGTTCGAGCCCTACTCGGGGAGCTTTTAAGAAGAACAGAGCATGATATATGCTCTGTTTTTAGTTTGCGCGCCATGGGCGCGCTCTAACGGGTGAAAGTCCCGAACACGCCCAGATAGTGGGAAGTGTATAGCTGAACAGCAAGGGTGTCCATCGTGAGATGGAATCTGAAGGAAGCTGTAAGCAAATCTCTGGTCCGACGGACAGAAATCACATATAAGGCTAGGCTACGAGAGATAAGTTGGCAA
>OGFG01001178.1_pt1 | contig 27489 bp, 19 predicted proteins | sample 1570761 | NCBI WGS metagenome assembly OGFG01 (sample SAMEA2581938, study PRJEB24529) | metagenome | biome: Human gut stool | place: China | collected 2011 | reverse complement strand
TTTGTTGCTCAGGAACTTATAAATAAAGTTAAATTATAGTGTTGCGGAATTAAGGATATTCTTAATTTTTTGCCCGGTCCATATACCGTCCGAATCAGGAGTGTGGATAGGCCTCAAATTAAAATTTCAATTTTATTATATATGCACACGAAAAGTGAACTCGAAGAAATGTCTCTGGAGCAGTTGCAGGATATTGCGCGTGATCTGGGCATCTCGATCAAGTCGGCCGATGAAAAGATCGACCTGATTTATCAGATCATCGACACACAGTCCGAACTGTCGGCAGCCGCACAGGTAAAGGCTGCGGAGACCAAAGCAACAAAACGCAAAAGAATTTCCAAGAAGGAAAGCGATCATGTCTATTCGGCCTCACAGGGCAGTGGCGAAAACTTTGACCTGAAGAAGAAAACCACCAAAGCCAAGGCCGCAGAACCCGTAGCCGAAGAAGTGGCACCGGCAGCTCCGGCCGAAGAAACCAAGGCCGCACAACCGGAAAGCCAGGAGCCGGCGGCAGAAACTGCAGCCCCAGCCAAGAAACGGGGCAGAAAGACCAAAACGGAAAAAGCAGCCGAAGATGAGAAAGCGGCTCCGGAAGCAACCGAAAAACCGGCCGAAGCAGCTGCACCGAAAGAAAACACAAAGAAAACACGCACCAGTAAGAAAGAAACTAAAAAAGACAATCCGTTGTCTTTGAATTTTGAAGACTTTGACTTCACCAACAATTCCAACGATGATTCCATCCCTGAGTTCCTTTTGGAAGCACAGGCAGCCGAGCAGCAGAACGAGACTGTAGAAACCGGTTCACCGGAACCGACCGAGGCTCCTGAAAGCACCGAAGAGAAAAAGGAAACTCCAGACACTACTGAAAATACAGAAAACAAACCCGCACAGCCGGAAATCTCCGAAGAAGAATTTTTCTCTGCCAAAGAACCGGATTTCATCATCCTGCAGGACCTGCCTTTCGAACAGGAAGTGGCCGTGCCGGAGAATGAACCTTCGGCTACTCTCAATGTGCCCGAGGGCCTGGAGCTGCATGCCGACAACAACATTCCGCAGGGTGTCATCCCCGAAGATACTTCCTGGACCATGCCTACCCTGCCTGAGAGCAGCACCGAAACACCCAGCAAGAAGGAAACGGCTCCCGAACCGCAGCCGGTGTACGACTTCGGCGATATCCTCACCGGACAGGGTGTTCTGGAAATCATGCCCGACGGATATGGTTTCCTGCGCTCCAGCGACTACAACTATCTCTCTTCGCCGGACGATATCTATGTGAGCAACTCACAAATCAAGCTCTTCGGTCTGAAGACCGGTGACGTGGTAGAGGGTCCTGTACGCCCGCCGAAGGAAGGAGAAAAATATTTCCCGCTCATCCGCGTGACCCAAATCAACGGAAGAGAGCCGAGCGAAGTACGCGACCGTGTGCCGTTCGAACACCTCACCCCACTCTTCCCGGACGAGAAATTCAAGCTGTGCAAGGGATACAACGATTCTCTCTCGGCCCGTATCGTAGACTTGTTTGCCCCAATCGGTAAGGGACAGCGTGCCCTGCTCGTGGCCCAGCCGAAGACCGGTAAGACCATGCTGATGAAGGACATTGCCAACGCCATCGCCGCCAACCATCCGGAGGCCTACCTCATCATGCTGCTCATCGACGAGCGCCCGGAGGAGGTTACCGACATGGCCCGCACGGTGAATGCCGAGGTGATTGCCTCTACCTTCGACGAACCGGCCGAGCGCCATGTGAAGATTGCCGGCATCGTTCTGGAAAAAGCCAAGCGCATGGTAGAGTGCGGCCATGATGTCGTGATCTTCCTGGATTCCATCACCCGTCTGGCCCGTGCCTACAACACCGTATCTCCGGCCAGCGGCAAGGTGTTGTCCGGAGGTGTGGATGCCAACGCCCTGCACAAGCCGAAGCGTTTCTTCGGTGCGGCCCGTAACATTGAAAACGGCGGCTCACTGACCATCATCGCTACCGCCCTGATCGACACCGGAAGCAAGATGGACGAGGTGATCTTCGAGGAATTCAAGGGAACCGGTAACATGGAGCTGCAGCTGGACCGCACGCTGAGCAACAAGCGTATCTTCCCGGCTGTAAACATCATGGCTTCCAGCACACGCCGCGACGACCTGCTGCATGACAAGACCACTCTGGACCGCATGTGGGTATTGCGCCGCTTCCTGTCCGACATGAACTCGGTAGAGGCCATGAACAAGATCAAGGAACCGCTGGAGCGTTCAAAAGACAACGAAGAGTTCCTGATGAGCATGAACTCCTAAGCCACAGAAAACCGCCCTTCGGGGTTCTCAATACAAAAAGAGTCCTATTACACTCTCAGAAGCGGAGTTTAATAGGACTCTTTTTATATGAAGCGCCTGAATGAATGAAGCGACTAGAATTCTTCAAAGGCCGGCACATGCACCTTTCCGGGATTCTGCCGGTAATATACCGGAGACACCCCCATGCAACGCTTGAAAAAGCGGCTGAAATAAGACTGGTCCGGGAAGCCCAGCGAATTGCTCACCTCCTGCACCGTCTTGTCGGTGCGGTCCAGCATTCCGAGTGCCGCCGAGAAAAGCTTATAGTCGATCAACGATTTGGGGGTTTTCTGAAGCACACGACGGCAAATCTGCGTCAGATATTTGGAAGAGATGCACAGCTGCTCGGCATAATACTGCACTCCGTGCTCCTGCGTATAGTTGTTCTCCAGCAGAAACATAAAGCGCTTGAACAGCGTTTGGATGCGCAGCGTGTCATTGCTTTTCAAATCCGGATAATACTCCATCACCACTCCGTAGATACCCTTGATGAAGACCTCGATCAGCGAAGTGATGACATCGTGACGGAAAGGATTGCGCTTGTCATTATAGGCATACTCAAACAAAGCACAGAAGCCGCGCACACTGTCGCGCGCCTCCGGAATGATGAACCAATGGACTTTATGAAAAAGAAGCCCGAAAAAACGGGGCTCCAGACGCTGCCCCACCTCATGCATAATGCTTCGCAAAAAGGAAACAAAAAAGACTTTAAAATCTTTTGTATGATTTATTAACTTTATTTCCGAATCAGGCTGAATAAACAGCATGACATTCTCCTTGGCTCTGTATTCTTTTTCATTCACAGACACAAGAGCACTTCCCTTCTCGACAAACAGAACCACCTGCCGTGAGGGGGCCATCATAAACGATGGAATATCCTGCAAATCAGTATGAAAGCAATTGTAATATTCCGATTCTGAGAAATCTGGTTGCAACATATTACTTTTTTTTACGTCTATTAATTATTGTCTATTTCAGAGGAAAATTGTTCAAAAACGAACCTAGTTCCCAAAATTACAAAAAAAGTTCCATAATTGCAACCTGCCATCATCCGATTTATTTGTAATTTTGCCCGGTAAAATAGAATAGTTTAATTCAAAAATCAAATTATGAAAAAGAAAATTATGACTGCTTCCTTTGCAGCCTTACTTTGTATGTTCACTCTGAACAGTTGCAAAAAGGAACAACCGCCTATGGCAGCAACTGCGTACAAGACAATGACAGTACAAACACAAACACGAGAATTAAGTACTAGCTATCCGGCAACCATCCGCGGTCGCCAAGACATCGAAATCTACCCGCAGGTAGGTGGAACACTCCAGAAATTATTGGTTACAGAAGGACAGCGTGTCAAGAAAGGACAGACTTTGTTCATCATCGACCAGGTGCCTTATCAGGCAGCCCTGTCTACAGCAATTGCCAACGTGAAGGCAGCCGAAGCTGCTGTGGCTACTGCCGAACTGAATTACAAGGGCAGAAAAGAGCTGTACGACCAGAAGGTAGTTTCTGACTTTGATTTGCAGAAAGCCCAGAACGATTTGCTCAGCGCCAAGGCCTCATTGGAGCAGGCCAAGGCCCAGAAGGTAAATGCCGCAAACAATTTGTCATACACTGTAGTGAAGAGCCCGGCTGACGGCGTTGTAGGCGTGCTGCCTTATCGTCAGGGTGCTTTGGTGGGCAGCAACATGGCCCAGCCGCTGACTACCGTATCCGACAACTCTCAGATGTATGTATATTTCTCTATGAACGAAACCGAGATGCTGGAACTCACCCGCCAGTACGGTTCTCCTGAGGAAGCCATCAAGCAGATGCCGTCCGTACAGCTGCAGTTGAGCGACGGTACCATTTATGCCGACAGCGGACGCGTGGAGAGCATAAGTGGTGTGATTGACCCAAGCACCGGTACTGCCAGCTGGCGTGCAGCCTTCAACAATCCGAACCATTTGCTGCACAGCGGTTCATCCGGTAACATTATCATTCCGGCACACTACAACAACTGCGTGGTTATCCCACAGGAGGCTACCGTTGAATTGCAGGACAAGGTTTTGGTGTATAAGGTGATCGACGGCAAGGCTGTCAGCGCACAGATCAAAGTTTCCAAGATCAACAACGGTAAGGAATACATCGTTACCGAAGGTTTGAAACCGGGCGAGGTGATCATTGCCGAGGGAGCCGGATTGGTTCGTGAAGGTGTTTCTGTAGACGGAACTGCCGGAGCACAGCAGGCTGCACCAAAAAAGAAATAATAGAATAAAGGATTAAAAGATTTGTTTCAAGAAAGGAAACTAAAATAATGAAAGGAAATATATTTATCAAACGTCCGGTCCTGGCCATGTCCATATCCATCCTGACCTTGATCGTGGGCTTTATTTCTCTGGCCACTCTGCCAGTTGAACAATATCCGGACATTGCTCCTCCAACCGTCCAAGTATCGGCCACCTATACCGGTGCGAGTGCCGACGCGGTGATGAAAGCGGTAATCCAACCTTTGGAGGAAAGTATCAACGGTGTAGAAAACATGACCTACATCCAGTCTACCGCAACAAACTCCGGTACGGCTACCATTCAGGTGTTCTTCAAACAGGGAACCGACCCGGATATGGCTGCCGTAAACGTACAGAACCGTGTCTCCAAGGCACAGGGTCTGTTGCCAGCCGAGGTAACCAAGATCGGTGTGACCACTTCAAAGCGTCAGACCAGTTTCTTGCAGATCGGTGCCTTGTATAGTCCGGACGACCGTTACGACAAATCATTCCTGTCCAACTACATGGATATCAACGTAGTGCCACAGATCAAGCGTGTTGAGGGTGTGGGTGACGTGATGGCCATGGGTGATACCTACAGTATGCGTATCTGGCTGAAGCCGGACATCATGGCCCAGTATGGCTTGATTCCTTCAGACGTTACTTCCGTACTGAACGAGCAGAACCTGGAAGCTCCGGTCGGTGCTTTGGGAGAGAATTCAGAGAATACCTTCCAGTTCACCATGAAATATCGTGGTCGTTTCACCGATATCGAGCAGTTCGAGAACATCGTGGTACGCACCCTTCCTGACGGAAACGTATTGCGTGTAAAGGATGTGGCTGATGTAGAATTGGGTAACCTGTCCTACAGTTTCGACGGTACCATGGACGGTCACCCGTCTTGTACCTTCATGGTATATCAGGTAGCCGGTTCCAATGCAACCGAGGTAAACGAGCGAGTAAGCCAGTTGCTGGATGATATCAGCAAGGATCTGCCGGCAGGAACCAAGTTCATGACTTTGATGAGTTCCAACGACTTCCTGTTCGCATCTATTCATGAGGTAGTAGAAACTTTGGTTATCGCCATCATCCTCGTTATCCTGGTGGTATACTTCTTCTTGCAGGACTTCAAGAGTACCTTGATTCCTTCTATCTCAATCATCGTATCTCTGGTAGGTACCTTCGCCTGCTTGCAGATTGCAGGATTCAGTATCAACATCCTGACTTTGTTCGCCCTAGTGTTGGCTATCGGTACCGTGGTGGACGATGCCATCGTAGTAGTTGAGGCCGTACAGGCAAAATTCGATGTGGGTTACAAATCATCTTATCTCGCTACTAAAGACGCGCTTTCTGACGTAACTATGGCGGTATTCACCTGTACATTGGTGTTCATGGCCGTGTTCGTTCCGGTAACCTTCATGGGCGGTACGTCAGGTATCTTCTATACTCAGTTCGGTGTCACCATGGCCACTTCAGTAGGTCTGTCCTGCTTGAATGCCTTGACTTTGTGTCCGGCCCTTTGTGCCATGTGGCTGAAGCCGGCCGACGGCAACAAGAGCGCCAAGAGTTTCAACGGACGTGTGCGTGCAGCCTATAACGCCTCTTTCAACGCCGTAATGGGTAAATATAAGAAAGGTGTGATGGCCATGATCCACCACAGATGGGTTGTATGGACTGCTTTGGTAGCTTCTATCGTATTGCTGGTTTACTTCATGAACACCACCAAGACCGGTTTGGTTCCTCAGGAAGACCAGGGTACCGTTATGGTCAATGTGAGCGTTTCTCCGGGTAGCACCCTGAAACAGACACAGAAGACTATGGACAAGGTAGAAAACATCATCAAGACCATTCCGGAAGTAGACCACTACTCTAAGATCTCCGGTTACGGATTCATCGCCGGTCAGGGTACTTCTTACGGTTCATTCATCATCCGTTTGAAAGACTGGGATGAACGTCCGGGTAAAGACCAGACATCTGATGCCGTTCTGGGTAAGCTGAACATGATGCTGCAAAGCGTTAAGGAAGCTCAAGTATTTGCCTTCCAGCCGGGTATGATCCCGGGTTACGGTATGGGTAACTCTATCGACCTGAAGTTGCAGGACCGTATCGGTGGCGATGTAGAAGGCTTCTATATGAACGCCATGAAGTTCCTCGGAGCCTTGAACCAGCGTCCGGAAATCTCAATGGCCTATACCTCTTATAATATCAACTTCCCGCAGTACAGTGTAGACGTGGACGCTGCCAAGTGTAAGCGTGCCGGAATTTCTCCATCTTCTGTATTGGATGTTCTGGGTGGTTACTGTGGAGGTATCTACGCATCTAACTTCAACCAGTTCTCTAAGGTATACCGTGTGATGATTCAGGCTGATCCGAAATACCGTCTGGATGAGAACTCACTGAACGGTCTGTATGTCAGAAACGGAGACCAGATGGCCCCGGTAAGCCAGTTCGTAACCATCAAGAAGACCATGGGTCCTGAGGTGGCCAACCGTTTCAACCTGTTCGATGCCATCCCATGTAACATCAACGTGGCCGACGGTTACTCAAGCGGTCAGGCCCAGAAGGCTATCGAGGAAGTTGCTTCTCAGGTATTGCCTAGCCGTTACTCTTACGAGTACGCCGGTATGTCCCGTGAAGAGGCAGAAACAGCCGGTTCAAACAACACCGTATTCATCTACGGTCTGTGTATCGTTTTGATCTTCCTGATCTTGTCCTGCCTGTATGAAAGCTTCCTGGTTCCGTTGGCCGTTATTCTGGCTGTGCCATCCGGTTTGATGGGTAGCTTCCTGTTCGCCAAGATCTTCGGACTGGAGAACAACATTTACTTGCAGACCGGTGTGATCATGCAGATCGGTTTGCTGGCCAAGACCGCAATCTTGATTACTGAGTTCGCATTGGAGCGTCGCCGTCAGGGCATGGGTATCATCGAAGCTGCCTACTCAGCTGCTCAGGCCCGTCTGCGTCCTATTCTGATGACCGTGTTGACCATGATCTTCGGTATGTTGCCTTTGATGTTCGCCACAGGAGCAGGTGCCAACGGTAACAGTTCTTTGGGTACTGGTGTTGTCGGTGGTATGCTCATCGGAACTCTCGCCCTGCTGTTCATGGTACCGGTATTGTTCATCACCTTCGAGTACCTGCAGGAAAAGATCCGTCCGGCACTTCACGAAGAAGCCAACCAGCAAATCCAGGCTGAGCGCGAGCAGAGCCTGATTGAGCGCAGTGCTCTTAATCCAGAAAACCAGAAGAAATTAGAAAAATGAAAAAAATAGTATTCACACTTGCCACAACTGCCCTGCTGAGCAGTTGTGGTATCTACAGCAACTACGAACGCCCGGCCGACATCAAGACCGACGGTCTGTATGGAGCTACCGTTGAAGAGTCTGCCGACTCTGCCGGACTGGCTGCCCTGCCCTGGCGTTCTCTGTTCACCGATCCCACCTTGCAGTCATTGATTGAAAAGGGATTGCAGAACAACACAGACATGCGCACTGCCGCTCTCGGCATTGAAGAGGCCGAAGCCTCACTGAAAGCAGCCAAGCTGTCCTTCTTCCCGAGCTTTGCCTTTGCCCCTCAGGGCGGTTTCAGCTCAGTAGACTGGGCCAAGGCCAACAAGACCTATACCATTCCATTGAGTGCTTCCTGGCAGGTAGACATCTTCGGAAGTCTGCGTAACGCCAAAAAGCGCGCTCAGGTACAGCTGGAGAGCAGCAAGGCCTACAAACAGGCAGTACAGACTCAACTGATTGCCACCATCGCCAACTACTACTACACACTGGCCATGCTCGACGAGCAGGTGAATGTCAGCAAGGCTACCGCAGATATCTGGCAGGAAAACATCAAAACCTACAAGGCCTTGATGAACGTGGGTCAGACCACTTCTGCAGCCGTAGCACAGGCCGAGGGCAACTACTATAATGTATGCGCTCAGATTGTAGACCTGGAGCAGCAGATCACCGAAGTGGAAAACAGTTTCTCTACCCTGCTGGGCGAAACCGTTTCATCTATCCAGCGCCAGAGCATCAACGACTGGAAAGCTCCACAGACTATTACTGCCGGCATTCCGAGCTACGCACTGGCCAACCGTCCGGATGTAAAGAACGCAGAACTGGCTCTGGCCAGCGCCTTCTATAACACCAACGCTGCCCGCTCAGCCTTCTATCCGGCTCTGAACCTGACCGGAACACTGGGATGGACCAACGACCTGGGTACCATCGTCAATCCGGGCAAATGGATCTGGCAGACTGTTGCCAGCCTCACCCAGCCTATCTTCCAGAATGGAAAACTGAGAGCCAATCTCAAAATTTCCAAAGCACAGCAGGAAGAGGCTAAGCTGGCCTTCCAGCAGACCCTGCTGAATGCCGGTGCTGAGGTGAACACAGCTATCGCCAAGATTCAGAACAACGACGAGAAGGAGAAGCTGAACGACAAACAGATTGAATCCATGGAACAGGCTGTAAAAAGCACGCAATTGTTGATGCAGAACAGTTCAACCAACTATCTGGAGGTATTGACTGCCCAACAGAGCCTGCTGTCAGCCCAACTCTCAAAGATCAGTACTCAATTTGCGAAAATTCAAGGTACGATCGAACTCTACCAGGCTCTTGGTGGAGGCGCAGAGTAAAAACTTCATATTTTCTCTATTACTCACTTCGGAGGACATCTCTTGCAAAAGGATGTCCTCCTTTTTTTAAAAGACCAATCGTATGAAATACCTTGTAGTCATTGACATGCAATATGACTTTGTCAGCGGCTCTTTGGGCACACCCGAGGCTGCTGCTATTCTGGACAACGTAAAAAACAAGATTAAAGCCTATCAGGAAGATTCCCAAGGATGCCGCATCCTTTATACAAAAGACACGCACACTGAAGATTATCTGCATACGCAGGAAGGTCATCATTTGCCCGTAGCACACTGCATCAAAGGAACAAATGGATGGGAAATCGTCAAGGAACTGCTCATACCCGGAGCGGAAATCATCGAGAAGCCGGCATTCGGCTCTTTGGAACTGGCCGAACGCATTGCCGCAGCAGGCGATGCAGAGAGCATTGAACTGATAGGTGTCTGCACCGACATCTGTGTCATCTCGAATGCCCTGATATTAAAAGCGCAGCTTCCGGAAGTGCCGATCAGCGTCGATGCCCGATGCTGTGCCGGTGTCACTCCCGAAAGCCACGAAAAGGCACTGGCCACCATGCGTATGTGCCAAATAGACATACCCGCATAACACTCACGATAACACCTGACTTCATATTTTCTCTATGAGTCACTTCGGAGGACATTTCTTGCAAAAGGATGTCCTCCTTTTTGTAAGTAAACCAACCTGCACTCCAAATACATGTCAATCTTTTTCAACCAACATAAAAAGGTCAGACAAGCTAAAATGTTCTATTTTATCGGATCACCCTATTTTTTATTAGTTACTGTTGTATCAGCATACATCCCCAAAACACTTCCCTATATCGTTAAAATGTGCTTACAATATTAGAGAAAGAAAGAATTCTCCATTCTCTTATAATATAATTCATGCAAAAACGTTATTGACTGTTAATATAGGATAATCAAAAGATTAAAATGCCTATCTTTGTAGAAATTTAATTTCTATATTTAAGTGAAACAATATTCGAATCCGGAATGTTGTATAAACGACAAAAAATATGAAAGTAAGTTTGTTTTATATTGTATATGCCCGATCGGTTTATGCAGTACAGAACATAAATTAGGGGAGAATCGATGCCACTGGATAGTACAGAAGCTCTTTCTAAAGTCTTAGCAGACACTCATTGTGACGAGCAGGAATCATCCGGCCCGGAAGTTGAGGTTTGCTCGCAAGTCAAGGCCCCCCTTTCCTGGTGCTACATATACACCCATCAGGCCAAGGTTCCAGGTATCATTGAAAAACTTGAAGAACGATTTACCGTTTTCATACATAAAACAACGGTTCATCATAAGAATTCTCATATAAAAACAGAGGTAAAACCAACAATATCCGGATTGGTATTTGTACAAGGCAGAACTGATGATATTCAGGAGTTTCTTCACAACCACATTCCCAATATCTATCTCGTAAAGGATTGCAGCACCGGCAAGCCGGCCATAATCAGCAATAAGGTGATGTCAGCGTTCATGCAACTTTCTGCGTTGGAACCGGATCGCATACGTTTCATGCCCCACCCTTTCGATTATTATTCTTCGGGCCATGTAAAGGTGAAACTAACCTCTGGTGCCCTCTCCGGCATGGAAGGCTACATCGTAAGAATCTCCCGAAACAGATGCCTCATTACCTCTGTTGGAGGACTGACAATAGCCATATCCGGCATTCATAAGGAAACCTTTGAAAATGTAGAGGAACTGAAAGACTTCTACTGCGAACATCCGGACCACCCACAAGTATCAGAAATAATAGACCAAATATACAGAGCATTATCAATCAACCCAAGATTAAAATCAGGTATATGAAAAAAAATAGAATAGTTATAGATGACATCATCATAAACCGTAATAGAATTGACTACTCATACACCGTCACGGGAGAGTGGAAAAAATGTTTTAATCTGAATGAGAAGTTTTACATCGAATATGGCCTTGATCTTGCTTCGCTTCCAAAATCCATCGCAGTAGTTCCTTTATTGGCCAATCTTTTGCCAATAGCCTGGATATATGATGCAGAAATAGTATCTCCTGTTTGTGATAAGGCATTTTACGACAGCATCCCTAATTTTAAAAAGGGATATGTTGAAATGTATCCTATGATGGAATTTAAAGGAAACCTTTGCGTCAACGAAATACAGGAAAATCATCCAGGTGATGAAGGAGGCAGTGCAGCCTTTTTTTCTGGAGGTGTCGATGCCTTTAATACTTTAGTTTGTCATGCCAATGAACACCCTACCCTTCTTACTATATGGGGAGCTGATGTTAAATTTGAAGATACAGAGGGATGGAATAAAGTTCACAATCATTTATCTGAAACGTGCCGTAATTTTAATGTAGATTCCGTTGTCATCAAATCTTGTTTTAGAAGATTTTTGGATGAATGGGAATTGGAGCAACGAGTAGCCCCAAGCGGTGACGGATGGTGGCACGGCTTTCAACATGGAATTGGAATTATTTCTCATGCGGCACCTGTTGCGTATCTTTTAAAAAAGAAGTCTGTATATATTGCTTCTTCCTTTACTCTACTAGATAAGGGACAAGTTTCATGTGCATCTGACCCTACAATTGATAATTTCGTAAAATTTGGAGATACCGAAGTCATACACGACGGATATGAATTTGACCGTTCAATGAAAATACATAATATTTCAACATTTCATAATAATACGGGAATTGATATCCAGTTACGCGTATGTTGGGAATCTACAGGAGGTTCTAATTGTTGCAATTGTGAGAAATGCTGGCGTACGATAATTGGATTATATGCAGAAAATCAGGATCCGAAAAAATACGGGTTTGATTATGAGGATTTTCATTCTTTATGTCATAAAATATATCAGAACCGTCATTTATTACATACAAGATTTCAAAGTCGTTGGGAACCTATACAAAAGAAACTTCATCAGAATTATACGTTAAAAAATATTGAGCCAAGTCTTAAATGGCTATATAAGGTTAATGTTTCCAAGTTTGGCAAAGAATCAAAAATTATCAACATATTAAAACGCATCAAAAGAAAAATATATAGAATCATCAATTAACATTATGATAAGACTAAACAGATCTCTTGTAAATGTAATTTGTAGTCTTTTGGTTTTTGCTACAAATATTGCAATTGGCTTTTGGCTTTCTCCTTTTGTTATTCGGCATATCGGAATAGAAGCAAACGGTTTTGTATCTTTAGCGGGAAATTTTGTTGGATATGCAGGTTTGATAAATGCAGCTTTAAGTAGTATGGCTGGACGCTTTATCGCTTTAGAATATATAAAACATGATTATGAAAAGGCCAATTTATATTATAATTCAGTATTTTGGGGACGTCTCATCATGTTGGCTGTTCTGCTATTACCGGCTGCTTATATCATTGTCGAACTGGAAAGCATTGTCAAAGTCCCCCAAGAGATTTTATCTGATATCAAACTCCTTTTTTCACTGATTTTCTTTTCATTTTTCTTAAGTACCGGCACACCAAACTGGAATAGTGGAACCTATATTACCAACCGGCTTGATTTGGAGTATATACCCAACATGCTTCTCTCTTTAATGAGATGTGCTTTGATATTTTTGATGATGACGATATGGATTCCCAAAGTATGGTATATTGGATTCACCTCTTGCGTAATTACGATCTTACTCCTTATTGTTGCCTATATTAATTGTCATAGATTGACACCCAAACTGAAAATCTATATCAGTAGACATAACATTATTTTCTCTTGGAAAACAATTCGGGAGCTTATAGCTGCCGGAATATGGAGTACAATATCTTCCGTCGGTCATTTGTTACTATCCGGTCTGGACCTTATTATCTGCAATATTTATCTTGGCCCCACCGCAATGGGTATTGTAGCCTTATCCAAAACTTTACCTGGATATATGGCACAGCTTTCCGGATCTGTGCGTGGAGCATTTGGAGCGGAACTCACAATAAACTATGCTCAGGGAAACATGGATGCCATTTACAACAGTCTGAACAGAGCCATGAAAATGACCTCTTTCATCATAATTGTTCCTATAGCAGGAATTATTGTTTTTGGAGAACAGTTTTTTTCATTATGGGTTCCATCCGAAGACGCATCACTGCTACAAATATTATCTGTCCTCTCCATAATCGGATATATGTTTACCAGTGGTACACAGATTCTGTATAACGTATTTTATACGGTAAACAAGGTAAAACAGGAAGCCATAGCCATGCTTTGCAGTGGTGTGGCGAGCATAATCATGCTTTACCTGATGTTTCATTTTACAGACCTTGATATATACGCAGTAGCGGGTTGTTCCACCGTTGCAAATCTCATCAGAAACATGTCATTCACCCTACCGATGGCTGCGAAATATTTAGGATTTGACTGGAAGCGTTTTTATCCACAAGTTTTACAAACCGTATCAGCTTCCATAGTTTTGATAACAGTAGGCTTTATCATGCGCCCTTACCTGCCAGCAGGTTCCTGGGGATATTTCTTTATGTCAATAAGTTTATATTCTGCTGTTGCCTTTACGATTAGTATGTTTATGTTGCTGAATAAGGAAGAACGGAGAATTGTTAAAGAAAAAGTTCTGAATAAATTTAAGATTTAAAATATGAATAAGCTTACAAAACTTACCTTTCTCGGAGATGTCATGTGTAAAGCTGAAATGTTGGACGCATACAAGATTGACGGGAAATATAACTTTTTTTCCATATTTGCAAAACTAAAACCTTTTTTAGAAGATTCAGACTACGTCTTTGCAAATCTGGAAACCCCTATATCTCTTAATAATGCCGATTTGTCAAAAGCCCAATATAGTTTCAATTCACCGTACGAATTTGCTGAAGCTGTATACTCAGCAGGCATAGACTTTGTTTCCACTGCGAATAACCATTGTCTGGATAGAGGCATAAACGGTTTGAAATCAACGGTAGCAAGTCTCAATAAGATTGGCATCAAGCATACTGGCGTTTTTGCTGATAGGAAATCCAAGAAGCCTCTGATAATTACTGTCAATCAGTTAAAAATTGGTATCATTGCATATACCTATGGCACAAATGCTTTTGCCAACCACAATTATTTGTCCTGTAAAGAAAAGTTTCATGTTAATTTGTTTCAGAATCAGGAACTAAGCAACTTTATAGACAGATGGTGTTATTATCATAGAACGAATTTATTTGCCAGAGTATGGAACAAGATCAGTGAAATACGTACCAAAGGACAGATTTCGGGAGAAGTATATGAACGCAGAGAAAATGATTATTTTTGTCGCAGAAATATAAAGAAGGACGTTAGATTCCTGAAAAATAAGGGAGTAGACCTGATCATTATGTATATGCATGCGGGCGGTCAATATAATGACAATCCTACAGAATATTGCAAATCTCTCACTGACTGGCTCCTGAAACTTGGAGTAAATGTTGTAGTAGGAAGTCATGAACATGTAGTTCATGGTGGAAAATATAATGAGAAGTGTTCCAATAAACTTGCCACTTATTCTTTAGGAAACAGCGTTGGTATCGCTGGTATCTATGAAGCTCCTTTTGATAAATATTCCGAATATTCAATCGCATGGCATGTATATGTAAACAATGAAGGTGTAATCAGTAAAACAAGTTTCAGTATACTGAAAACACTGCCTGTTGAAGGAAATAGAATTGAGGTCGTACCTTGTTACCAACTTTTAAACAACCCCTCATTTGATAATACTTCAAAACAGTCCTTATTAAAGGATTTAAAAATCATTTATAACAAATTCTGCGGTAAAAATATAACGGAAAAAGATTTGTGTAATTTTGAAGAACACGAACTTAATTAATACCAAAGGCCTATATATCAATTATGCAATATACGAATAAAATATTTCAGCTGAGAAACATTATCAACGAAAAGCTTTTGCCGTTGATTGATAACAACTATATTTACGTAAATCTTCCATATTATGAGAATATAGGTGATATATTGATATGGGAAGGCACAATGAAATTCCTATCTCAAATAAAATACAAATGTTTGTATTCTACAGACATATATAATTTTCTTCCTCAAAAGATCGGAAAAGAAGTTATCATTATTCTTCAAGGTGGTGGCAATTGGGGAGATTTATGGACAAATCATCATCTGTTTCGAAAAAAAATCATAGAAATGTATCCGGAAAATAAGATAATAGTTTTTCCCCAAACAGTTCATTATCAAGATGCATCAAATATGCATGATGATATAGAATTCTATGACAGATATCCAAATGTAACAATATGCACCAGAGACAATGTTTCATATCAATTAATGAAATCCAATTTTCTGAATAATAAAATATTGTTAGTTCCTGATATGGCTTTTTTTATCGATATTAAGTTCAAGTCCCAAGATACGCAAAGGATCTTGTTTGCGAGAAGAACAGATAAAGAATTGTCATCAAACCATGAGATCTATAAAAACATACCTTCAAAAGCAGAGGTGCATGATTGGCCTACATACGAAACAGATGTTAATAAACGGACAATCATAAAAGTTTTAAACAGATTAACATGGATATGCCAAAAAACAGACAACTTGTTCAATACCCATCTCAAAAATATTATTTATGATTTTTATTGGAAACATTTAATAAGACCATACTATATCAAGTGTGGAATTTGCTTTATAAATAATTATAATGAGATTTATTCAACCCGACTGCATATAACGATATTATCATTCCTAATGAAGAAAAAAATCCATATTATCGATAATAATTACGGAAAAACGTTGAATCTTATAAATACTTGGTTTACCAAAGAAGAAATACAATTCTTTTTTAATTGACGATTATGAAAGTTTCTGTAATAATACCTGTATATAATGTTAGCAATTACATTGAAAAAAGTATTGTTTCCATATGCAACCAAACCATGCAAGAAGGAGTAGAATGCATTATTGTCAATGATTGTACTCCTGATGACAGTATGGCTAAGGTTTACAATATAATACATAACTATACAGGGGCTATAGAGTTTAAAATAATAAACCATGATAATAATAAAGGTTTAGCAGCAGCTAGAAACTCAGGAATGAAAGTAGCCAAAGGCGATTATGTTTTACATTTAGACAGTGATGATTTTTATGATGATTCCTTAATTGAAGATCTATATTGCTCAGCGGTATGCCATAACTCAGATGTTGCAATTTGTGATATATATCAAACAAATATCCATGATGAAAGTGTCTATAAGGTTAATACATTACCTTCACGTGAAGATTATGTTAAAGCTTTGCTTGATCGTAACTACAATCTATTCTTATGGAATATATGGAACAAACTAATAAAAAGAAAACTGTTTGTTGAAAATGAAATATCTTGGAAAGAAGGAATAAATAACGGAGAGGATTTATTGATATGTACTAAATTATTTTGCTTTGTAAACAATGTAAGCAAAGTGAATAAACCTCTTTATCACTATACTCACTATAATATGAATTCTTTTTCGAATACAACTGATATAATGGAAAATGAGTTACATATTATAGAAGAAATTACCGACTTCTTCAAGAAAAAAGGGTTATACAATAAATATATTGAAAACATTTGTTTTCGTAAATTGTCTGCAAAACTAACTTTATTGAGTTCAGAACAAGGATTTTCTAATCTGGATTATCACAGGTTATTTCCAGAAGCAAACAAATATATTTACAAACATCCCAGAATTTCTTTTCTCCCAAAATTAAAGTTATATATATCATCATTAAATCCAAAGTTTTATGTGTTTCTACACAAACTGCTAAAACATCATGACTCATAATCATTATGCATAATGGAAACAAAGATATCTATTATTATCCCCATATATAAAGTTGAAGACTATATTGAAGATTGCATCTTGTCCGTAATGTCTCAAACGTATGCTGGAGCGTTGGAATGTATTCTTGTTGATGATTGCACTCCTGATAACAGCATGAATATAGTGCAAAGATTAATCAATCATTACGAAGGAAATATTCAATTTAAAATAGTTCATCATAAAGAGAACAAGGGATTATCGGCTGCCAGAAATACTGGATTGGAATATGCGGAAGGAGAATATGTATATTTCTTGGATAGTGATGATGAACTATATCCAACATCCATTCAAGATTTAACTAATCCTCTGAACGAAAAGAAGTATGATTTTGTAATAGGCGACTATTCTAAAAAAGGTGACAATAATATCAAAACTCCAAAGCTATTACTAGAAACGGGGGAAATCTCCGGAAACGAGAATATAATCTCCTCTTATGAAAATTCAATGTGGTACATGATGGCATGGAATAAATTATGTCAACTGAAATTCATTAAGGATAACAACCTGTATTTCAAGGAATCCATTATCCATGAGGATGATTTATGGAGTTTTCAGCTAGCCTGTCTAGCCCAAAGCATGTATGTCGTAAAAAAGGATACATATATATATAGATTAAGACCAAGTTCTATCATGTCGTCAATAAACATGGAACATCATATCATTACACGTCTTAATATAGTAGACTTGATGAATGAATTCCTTCATAAGAGGAATCTTATAAATATTCACTCACAGAATGCAATCTACAAGTACATATTAAATATATTGAATGACTCTATAGAAGACAAGGCATTATATAAAAAAATATATCCGCGCTTTAGGGGCATTCACGGTAATATATTGTTTTGTTTCACCCAATCAACAAAGGCAAAATTAATAAACTCCATAGGCAACTGCCATAAGATATTCCCTCCGGTTTTAGGTAAACACATATTATATTATTATGTTACTACATGGAGGTTTCGCCCTTTATACAGATTGCTTAATGTTTTTAATGGTGGTCTAAAAAAGAATGAAAAATAGGCGCTAAATTGAAATCTTTCGCTATGAATAATCCATTAATATCAGTAATAATCCCTGTTTACAATTCAGAATCGACAATCAGAAAATGTTTGGAGAGTCTGATTCACCAAACCTATACAAACTATGAGGTTCTTATCGTTGACGATGGAAGTACAGACAATTCATTAGATATCTGCAAAGAAGTATGTCATCATAGTAATAATGTTCATATATTCCATAAAGAAAATGGTGGTTCCGCTTCTGCCAGAAATCTAGGATTAGAGAAAGCCAAAGGTGAATGGATTACTTTTGTAGACAGCGACGATTGGGTGTACCCTGATTATTTAAATAATTATGTGCTGTACGTAAATGATAATGTTGATTTGATTATACAAGGATTTAAGTCGAATAAACCATTATTTCAAGGTCAGGAATTATCAGAAGACGGATACTTCTCTAATTTTGAGGGTAACACTTCGGACGCGATTCCCATCTTGCAAAAAGATGATACATTCGGTTTTTTGTGGATCAAACTTTTTAATGCTGCAATCATTAAAGAATATGCATTGAGATTCAATGAAAAATTCAATCTATTAGAGGATGAGGAGTTTATTCTAAGGTACTTGACACATTGTAAAAGACTAAAGGCAACAGATGATATAGGATATTTTTATAATGTACCTGATTGGCTAAATAAATATCCCCAAAAAAAGAATATCTTTGAATTGTATCAATCAATGTATGAGTCTGCATTGCGTATTTATAAGAATTCTTTTAATGACATTACAGCACATTATTTAAATCTGTTCACGGATGCATTGTTTGAAACAGTGTCGAAATCACCGGAAAGATTTAGTAGAAGGTTAATTCTTCAATATAGAAAAGTAGCTTTCAGCCACCTGTTCAAAAGCAGGTTGAATTTCTTAAGCCAACTATTTATTTATATAGATATGACAGGGTATGCATCCAGTATCTTCATACAATTTTATTCTCTGATCAAACGTATTCTGAATCATTAAACATTTAACAAATATGAACCATAGAAATTTTAGCATAGACTTTTTCCGATTTATTTTTATGCTGGCAATATGCAGCTTACATTTTTATTTTATACCTTTCTTTACTCATGGGTATCTGGCTGTAGAATTTTTCTTTATTCTTTCCGGCTTTTTTATCTACCAGACATATTCGTCTAAAAGAATCAGCATACTAAATTATTTTGTTAACCGATCCAAAAAACTGATTCCTAAATTCTTAATTGTGCTATCTGCATTTTTATTATTCAAAACTGTTGTATTTTTATTTACATCAGGCAATTTTGAAGAGTTATTGTGCAGCGGGATTAAGTCTATTGATGATATATTCCTTTTATCTGGAGTAGGCATTTTCCCAGATAAATCAATATTAGGGCCAGCATGGTACATAAGCGTTCTATTATGGGGAGGAATGTGGCTGTATGCGTTGCTAATTTATAATATCAGATTTAGCATGATTGTATTTTTCCCATTAACGCTATTGTTCTGGTTGACATACGTAAGATATAATGGAGGACACATGGAACTTTGGCATACGGATTTCTGTTTTTACATGCCTTTCATAAGAGGTATTTCAGATATGATCGTGGGTATTTTTGTTGGCTATATTTGGAATTCAAAAAGAAACAGTATAGAAACAAAATATTCCTTGTTTTTTAATGTCGCTTCAACCCTTAGTTTGTTCCTTATCGTTATCTTATTCTTCGTTCATGAAGATCTAGATATTTATTCTATAGTATTAATTCCCTTTCTGATAATAGGCTGTATGAATAAAAACAGTTGGTTCCAAAAATGCCTGTCATATTCCGTCTTTGGGTATTTGGGAAAAATCTCTTACGACATGTATATTGTTCACTGGCCTATTATTCTGTTTATAAAACTATTTCTATTAAAGAATGCATTTTTTCAGTCTGTATCCATATACATCATATATGCATTATATTTAGGAGTAGTCATACTGGTCTCTTCATCTCTCGATTACGTCTATTCAAAAAAGATACAGAAATATATCAAATAGTCTTATATGGAAAATCCGCTTGTTTCAATTATAATACCAGTTTATAATATTGAAAAATATCTGGAAGAGTGTGTAGAAAGTGTATTAAATCAAACATTTGATAATTATGAAATTATTTTAGTTGACGATGGTTCTACTGATCATTCAGGAAATATATGTGATAATTTATCGTTGCAGAATCATAAAATCAAAACATATCATAAAAAGAACGGTGGACTCAGTAGTGCTAGAAATTATGGAATAAAAAATTCTGAAGGTAAATATGTAATTTTTCTTGATTCTGATGATTATTGGGTCAATAAAGAAATTCTCTCACTATTTATCAAAAAAGCAGAAGAGAATCATTTAGATGTGGTACGAGGAGAATATCTAGATGTCGATGACAAGAAAAATATTCAGAACATTCCAGACATTTCAAAAAAATATATTTTTGAGGATAAAGTGTTCTCCTCTTTTGAGATGATCAAAGAGGTTATTAATGGAAGATACTTTTCTGGATTGTTTTTCTATAAAAGGGAATCACTTGGAAACTTATTATTTGATGAAGAAAGAAAATTTCAAGAAGATATTGATTTCGAAATCAGATATTTTAGCAAGAATGTTCGATGTGGATATATACCCATTCACTTTTATGCCTACAGACATCGTGAGAATTCTATAATTACTACACCTCGCTTAATTAATGTGACAGACTCTTTCTCTTTAACGGATATATTTTACGAGTATGCGCATCTGGTAAAAGACAAGCAATTGTCGCAGTTGTATTTATACTATGGAATCATGATGTATTATTGGACATTGGAAACTGTGGCCAGTGACTTATACATCAGCAGATATCATGAGATCGATAAACTTGTAAATCTGCAGGAGTTACAGGAAAAAGTACATCATTGGATCAGTGAATTTCCTCAAGGGCATTATCCCATACATTTATATGTCAAGCCATATATTGGTGTTCGCTTATTCAGAATTCGCTGGTTGATAGGTAGAATCTTACGAAAAATGCACATATATAAATTTTTAAAAGCTTCGTCTAAAGCCTGACTATATGTAAGCATACGGTAAACTACAGGTATTGAACCTTTAGATACAACAATAGCGACTGTCACTATGAACCGAATAGCTGCAGTCGCTATTATTGTAATGCTTTCATGCCAAAAAATAAAAGGGCTACATCGCGCAAGACGATGTAGCCCAAAACAATTCTATTAAGCGTTAATAAATTGCTGTGTAAAAGGTTTATTCTGAAACAATAATTACAGAACGACTCAGACGAGGATCATCATAGAACATGTTCTCAACACCGCCCTTGTAATCCATCTGCAACTGAGAAGCCTTAACACCAAATTCATTTACCAAGCAGTCGTATACCACCTTGGCACGTTTTTCACTCAGCTTCAAGTTCAAGCCCTTAGAACCGGTACCAGCATCCGCATAACCGATAACCATGTACTTGGCATTGGCATCAGCAGACTTAATTACATCGGCCAAGAATCTCAGCTTAACGCGGTTTTCGTTAGTCAGCTTGCTTGAACCAATCTTAAACGTAATGATGTTAGAAGCTGCAACCTTGATCTTTTCAATCTTAGTATTTTGGTTGTCCTTCAACTGATTCTTGAGACGCTCGTTCTCTGCGCACATGTTATTCAAGTCCTCACGAACCTGGTTCAGCATGGCATTGTCGTAGCGTACAACAGTCTTGCTGCGATCCCAGTTGCGTTTTGGGAACTTATAGGTAAGACCTACAGAAGCAGTCAGAATACCGTCTGCCTTGCGACCGCCGATCTCATTTTCAAAATCATCCTTAACGATGGTTCCGCGGATATCCAGATTCAGGTCCAAAGCGGAGCACAAACGGAATGAGTTGTAGATACCCAGGTTGGTAGCAAAATCAACAGACTTAGGACTGTCCATAATGCGCATGACACCAAAACCCAAATAAGGGCTGCAGTTCCAGATTCTTTTTTCATTGTAACCGCAGAAGATGTTAGACAGATTCATCATCACATCAGCATGCAGATTGAAGTATTTAAACTTCTGGTTGTCCAACCATTTTGAAGCATCGTATACTTCACCGGTAGAATATGAACTGTTCTGAGTTGCTCCCTTCAGGCTCACACCACTATACATCAAACGCAATCCCATGCCCGGGGTGAACCACTTACCTACAGCAATATCTACGGCAGGAGAGATACGCTCACCGAATCCCATCTGTTTGTCGTGATCGCTAAACATCACCTGTGGACCGGCTCCGGCTGTAATAAACCAGTTGCTCCAAAAGCCATTAGTCTCTACCTTATATTTATCATTGCTGTATTCTACGGTTTCCTCACCGTTTTGTGTAGTCTGTCCTGACTGAGCCAGAACAGGACTTGCAGCCGCCAGAAGCAAAGCTGCAAAAAGTGATTTCTTCATCATAATATACAATTAGAATCTTAGGTTATTAAGTCAGAAAGTCTTTTCTTCACCGAGAAAATCGGTGAAGAAAAGCTTTATACTCATTTATTTATCCCAAACATTTTCATCAGAAACTGTACGAGTCACTGTTTTTGTACCGGTAGAAGAATCTCCCTTTTTACGCAACTGGAACTTTCTGTTGTTCATGATGATTGTCTGAATCAAATAATCGCTCTTATACTTAGCACCAGAAGTAGACTGTTTATCCGCAAAGTTCATGAAAATCAATCCCAATCCGGCATTCTCGGTTCTCTCCTGAAGTTGCTGAACACCCAATTTATTCATATCTTCAGCCAAAGCCTCGATACCTGTACCTCTATTATTGATGTTTCCATTGTCTGAATAATATCCTCCAAGGTCGTTCATAAACCAAGTTTTGTGAGCATTGTCGTTCTTATACAAATCAACACTCTCTTGGAATAAGTGCTTAATACCGTCCTCTTTTTCTTGTTTAGTAGCTTCCTGATTAGTACCAACACTGGTAACTTCCTGATAATACCATCTCAATTGTGCATTTGAATTTGCATACCACATAGGAGCTCCCCAATCCATAGGCATACCGCCATTGTTATCCTGATAAGTCCAGCTACCTTTATCAGGACCAGTTGCAGCTCCCCAATAAGTAAACATGAGTGGAGCAGAAGTTTTAGCCTCAGGATCATTAGGATTAAAAGGAGTTGGATCATTATAATACTTAAGCATACTTTCTGAATTGTAATTTACCTTTAAGATAATATGACCCTTCACATCATCAATAGTTGTATTTGGGGTAATCTCACCAGTATATATACGATTATCTGGATCTTTAGCTAACTCATTAACTTTGTCACGCAACAGATTTATCCAAGTTTGTTCTGCGTCACGAGGTTCTCTAATCCAGGTCCAATCTTTTGGAGAACCCCACCAAGTCTCACCTGCATAATATCCTGTTCCATAATCAGAGTTACCTCCCGTAGCATAAGTCAACATAAGAAATGCGAACTCATTTGTTTTCTTAGCTTCTTCGCACGCTTTCAAATATGAAGCAATATCTTTCACAGCTGTTTCTAAAGACATAACCTCCTTTTCTGCACTTTCAGACACAACTTTAATATCTCCTGTAAAAGTATTATTCTCTGGACTGCTTGAAGAATTATCACTATTAGAACCTTTAGCAGATGTCTGGAAAATAAAGGCACGCACACCATCTTGGAACTGCTGTTCTATTGTTGCATTTTGATAAATATTGGCGGCTCCATTTTCTTGAGTCAATACAGAGAACTTACTACCCGGAATAGAGAGCTCAGACACATAAATATTGGGATCAAGGTCGCTCATCCAATAGTTAGTACCTCCAGGTACAACAGCCGGCAAAAGCACACGGTTTATCTTATGCGGTACAATTGAAGCCTGTTCCAAAGTACGTTTTTTCTCTCCGCCGTTCAAAGTATTTACTGCAATCTGAAGTGTACGCTTATCGATTGGCTCATGTACATTATCAGGGATGATATATGCTTTCACATTCAGGTATTTTATATCTCCTCCCAATTCTACATATTGCCCTGTTTCCTGATTATAGCATGAAATATTAACAACATTTCGAACCTGTCCCATATCACCAACAGGCTGACATTCTGGATAAGTATTATCTTCAGCTCCACGAATATAGCAATTAAAATCACCAGTCAATACAGTGTTGGAACCATCCACTGCTCTTACTGTAACGTCTGTTACCTTAACTATAGAACCATCTTTAGGAGCAGGAATAGTTATATCTAGCACAGTTACCAAATTATGGAACTGAAGCCATATTGTACCGCTACCAGACTCAACCGTATTCTTATCCACTGCGTTATATGCATACATATATGCATAATTCATATTAGGTAGAGCAAACATTGTAGTTGCTCCGTCGACCGTTTTATCTTCAGACGCAATAGGACCTGTACGCCATCCAGCAGGCTGCTGATTTACAGGAATATTGGCAGTAATCGTTCCTTGCTGATCATCGGCATCGGCAGCATGCACGGCACTTGCCGGATAAAAAGCATAGAAATTATGTATTTTCTCCTCACCCCATTGCAAACCTGCAGCATTTGGATCTACCTTCATCACTTCACTGGCTTGAGAAGGCTTTTCTGGATTGGCTGTTATTTTATAATTTACCAAGTGATTGGCTGGTGCCGCAGTTTCCTTACAGAATATGGCAATCTCGTCACCATCAACCCAATGCACAGCCACTCCATTCTCGTCACGGTCACCATAAACCGTTCTTGTCTGTCCCTCACCTGATAAAGAAGTACCAAACAAGACTTCTTCACCAGTCTGTACAGGATTTTGTGCTCTTCCGTTTACTAATTCATCAGAACATCCTGTCAATAAGGCTGCAAAAGCCACGCTTATTAAAAATATTCCTTTTTTCATAATTCACACATTTTATTCTTCCCATCCTTCTGTTGTATAATTGCCTTCCCATGCTTTCTCTGGATCAGCAAATCCATGCTGCTCAATAGTCACACCTTCGGCATTCTCCTTTCCATCCTCAAAGACCGAAGCCTTCATAAAACCTTTTTCCAGCTCCACCCTTTTGACTTCAAAAAGGGGAGCTTCATAAATTTTCTTTTTCATACTCATCCATTTTAACTGTTAATAGAACTGTTTCTATTTTAATTCTCTCCTTTATACTGATAACTATAACCGTAGCCGTAACCATAAACGGAACGATGTTCGACAGCATTCAAGACCACAGCCATGTTATTTAATTTTTTATTCTCATACAGATCTTCGATCTCCGGCAACAGGCGACGGTCAACACTTCCCGCACGCACAACAAACAACGTAAGATCTGCAACTCTATTGGCAATAGATGCATCGGCTATAATACCGATAGGCACATTATCCACGATGACATAATCATACATTGTCTTTAATTCCTCGATCAGCTCGTCCAAACGGTTCTCCAATAAAAGTTCCGCAGGATTAGGTGCAACTGGTCCCGCCAGAATGGCATCCGGTATATCCACTCCGTTTCCTTTTATCAGGACATCCTCCAACTGAACAGAGGCATCTGACAAATAGTTTGTCATACCATACGGATGTTTGGCAAAATGACGGCTCAAAGTGCGTTTGCGGATATCCAAATCCACCACTACTACTTTTTTCTTTGCTGCCATCAAAGATACAGCTAAATTTCGAAGTATAAAAGTTTTTCCGGCTCCTTCTCTAAAAGAAGTGAAAGTTATTACCTTAACCGGAACTCCTTTTTTAGCCATAAAAGCCATATTCGTTCTCAGAATACGGAAAGCTTCCGCAATAATATCATCCTGTTTTTCAAGGAATAAGCGTGGGCCCTGGGTTAGCTTTTTCTTCTTGGCAAGCTTCTTGTCCAAAGGAATCTCACCCAACAACGGCGCTGTAACCACACCCTCCAAATCCTTGCGGCCATGAACACGGGTGTCCAAAAAAAGGATCAGGAGACAAACAACACCAGGGAGAGCTATTCCGGCCAAAAGCCCTAACATCAGAATCCGGTTACGAACAGGAGAAATTGGTCCACTACCCTTATCAGCCTCGTCAATCAAACGGGCATTGTTGTCGGCCATAGCTTGTGTCAAGGCATTCTCCTCACGACGATTCAACAGGAACATATACAGAGATTCCTTGATTTTCTGCTGACGCTCGATAGAAAGCATCTGTCTCTCCTTCTTAGGAATTGAGCTAAAACGTACCTGAGCACGGGTTTGACGACTCTGAGCATCACGACGACGGACATTCAGGCTGACAATAAGATTATCAATGGCGCGAACGATATTCTGCTTCATGGCCCGCAAGGAATTGTTCATCTCCTCAACCACCGGGTTCTTATCGCTACTATCATCGATCAGTTTGTCGCGTCGCAACTTCAGTTCATTATAAGTATTGATCTGGCTCTCTACACTGGCATCACTAAGTCCGGTATTGGCAGGAATCAAATCTGTCTCCTTGGCCGGATCAATCAAATATTCCTTAATGTATTGAGCCAAACGCAACTGTGTTTCCAGCTCCATACCGTCTGCTCCATATTTCTGAGACTCATTCATATACATACCTGCTGTAGAACTTACATCCATCAACTGGTTGCTACTCTTGAAGGTCTCCAGATCGGTCTCTACCACACCCAGATCTTTCTCAATGATAATCAGTCGCTCATTGATAAAATTTGCGGTATTGATGGCTACCTGATTCTTATCCTCAATGGCTTCTTCATTATAGACATTGATCATTGTATTGAGCAATTCTTCCGCACGCTCCGGAGAAAAATCACGTAAGGCCAATGTCAAGATTGAAGATTCTTCTTCTTCCTGTCTGATTGCAAAATTACCACTATAATAAGAGACGACAGCCTCCAAAGGATTCTTACGCACCGTAATTTCCTGACCAATCCAGGATTTATTCAGGAAATTGGTAGGTGTCACGGCAATCTTGAAATTTCCAATGGCCGTAGTATCACGCAACTGTACTTTATAGGTCTTTCCGGCTTCGCCCAGGGTTTTTATCTGAGCCTCTTTCAAATTCAGCATAGTCAGTTTAAACTGCACTGCACTGTTCGGAGACATACCCGGAAATGAAACGGTAACCGGAGCCTTGGTATACAACTCAATATTACGTAAACCGTCCTCAATCAGATAGTCAACATCACCGTGCATGCGCTGAACCACCTCACGCATAAGACGTTTGGAACGGAATTGCAGAATTTCATTGGCTACGTTCACTTTATTGATAAAATTGTCATAACGGTCGAAGCCGGCAGTCGTAGTCTTATTAGAAGGATCCTTAATAATTACGGTCGCAGAACGGAAATAGACAAAAGGTTTTCGCGCATAATGTAACCAAGCCACACTGCCGAAAATCAAGACTGACAACAAAAACCATTTCCATTTTGAAGCCAGAAAAGAGAATACCCTCAAATCCGCAACTAAGCTCTTCAGCGTCCTTCTTGCGTCTAAACGTCC
>OGFG01001174.1_pt1 | contig 27530 bp, 32 predicted proteins | sample 1570761 | NCBI WGS metagenome assembly OGFG01 (sample SAMEA2581938, study PRJEB24529) | metagenome | biome: Human gut stool | place: China | collected 2011 | reverse complement strand
GCCCAGCTTGCACCCGGCGCCCATCTTGCACCCGTCGCCCAACTTGCACCCGTCGCCCAGCTCACACCCGTAGCCCAGTGTGCACCCGTCGCCCAGCTCACACCAGTCGCCCAGTGTGCACCCGTCGCCCAGCTTGCACTTGTCGCCCATCTTGCACCCGTCGCCCAACTTGCACTCGTCGCCCAGTTTGCACTCGTAGCCCAGCTTAATATTTCGAGAGACAAATTCCTTCGTTAATTCAGAAAGTTCGTTGTACTGGAAAGGAGTCCATCCTTTTTCATCGATCCAGAGATAAAGTGTTTTCATTGTGTGTGTATTTTTGGTTTAGTTCTCTATTAACTCTTCTACCCTGAACGCCCGGCCACGTCGTGGGCTTCTTAACCTGCGGCACTCGAAATCGGTACTGAACACTTCGACCGAGAACAGACAGAGAAGTATCGCCGCCCCTATTCTCCGGGTCATTTCGGACACGTTCAGGGAGATGCCGAAGTTCACCGTGAAATACCATGTAACAAGCGCCTGCAAGGTTCGTTTGGTCCCTGTCTTGTCGTAGATGCTCTGGAGATGATTCGCTACACATTGGTATATGACGTTCATCCGATCTGCGATCTCGCGGGCCGAGTATCCCAGCACGACGAGGTTCATTACTTCACGCTCGCGCTTGCTCAGTATGGCGTCGGTTTTCATTGCTATGCCAGCCCCCACGGCTCTTTGATTCCGTAGTTGGTAAAGGTTTCTTCAATGCCTTTGCGCTCAAAATCCGCATGCTCCAGATTACCATTCGCCCGATAGCACAAGGCTTGAGGGGTAATATTACCAAGCCCCCGGCGTAAATCCTCCCGAATCATAGTCCCTATTTTGCCCGGCATTTTATCTGCAACGGCGAGACCTTTTGTAAAGGCGTTTTCTTGTATCTTTTCGTCCGTCATCATTGTTTTATTTCTATTTTATTTGGTTATTTCTGCGTTTTTTGTATAACTTTACATTGTTTATACTTCAAACCTATTTTAACTTTGCACTTGCATTAGGTTTGACATTGCAAATATACTAAACTATTTGAGTGTATCACTACAATAGTGAAGTATTTTTTAATAAAATAATTTTATAGCATTCCAAAATATTATAGACAGATTACCTTCATGCCTGATAAACTGATAGATAAGGCCGTAGAATTACTACGAAGCACACAAGACACTCCGTATAAAATCGCCAAAGCGACTGGATTGTCACAAACAATTATCGGCAAATGGAAGAAAGGAGAAGGCAAGCCGAGTAGAGCAAATGCCAGATACATACTCCAATATTTTGGCATACCCAACATAGAAGACCAACCTATCAGCCAAGGAGGCGAAGACGTCACGCTGCCGAAAGCTGAAACAAACAACTTAGATACTATGGAGAGAATGAAATTCTTTGAAGCTCTCGAACGACGAGATCAGGAAGTATCCAGACTGATCACCATCATCGAGAAGATGCAAGGCATCACGCAAGGGGCAGAATCGGCTGCCCAAAAAAAAGAGGCGTAGCGGTATTCTAATTAGCCTTATTCCATCTCCATTAGAGCGAAAGAAATATGACAAAATTAAACCGTCTAAAATAAGCTCCATATAGCGAGCAACACACTTAAAGGAGATTACGGTCTCCTTAAAAAACGGCCGAGGCGTCAGTAGGCCAAAACATAAAAACTTCGGATTATTTCAATAGCACAAATATTTTTTACTCTTTTCTCACCATTTCATTTCGAGATAGGACAAATTCACCACAAAATTAACAGTGCTCAATATTGTTACAGATGATACAAAGTATTTATGATTTTTTCGAATTAGATATTAAGGACATTTTCAAATATTCTCCTCAATTATATACCTGAAATAAGATTTAAACCAATCGAGCAGGCAATAAGGGAAGACAAGATAGATTATGCCAAGTTGGGTCAATCGTTGCTTGCCCAAAGGTCCTGCATGTCATCCACAACAAAAGGAGAAGATGCAACGAATCGAATCATTATTGAATCAGGTGATCTTAAACCCGAAAATGCCGCATAAAGTATGTTAGCAAAACGCTCAGAATTAGAAATACGAGAATTTTCGATACTAAGAAGTAAATGCACTTTCCAACCCGTTACTGAGGTATCCGGCGATATGTCATGTAATGAATTCATGGCTCGCTACCCTATTGACATAGATTTTGACATACATCAGAATAAAGAGGAAGGGGTTTACTTTGTATTTGTATCTGTTAAGATAAATCCTGACAATCAGGCCGGGTACAGCATAATGGCGGAAGGGTGCGGAGTTTTCAATATGAATACCAAAGTGGATGAAGACACCCAACTGGATGCTTTAGTCCTTCACTCCGGCGTCAACATATGTATTACGAACCTGAGAGCCTATATTGCAAATATGACTGCATCATATCCGATGGGTAAGTATAATTTTCATCTTATTGACATGATGGATCTACTCAACAACAAAAGGCTTCAGGTTGCAGGAGAAAGTGAAGAAGAGAAGAAATAACCCCCTCCAACATTGTATTTCTTTGGCCTCGGATAATCCGGGGCTTTTTTTTTGTACCTTTTGAACAATATTACCCACCAAAATAAGGTTTTCCCTATAGCAAAACACAAACCTTTTGAACAATTTGCCATCTTTAGAATAAAAGTGCAAAAAAATCTGAAATTTTTTCGCCAAACTCTTGCAAAATGCGCCGAACGTGCACACCTTTGTCCCAGATGCTTGTGATGGCGCAAGCAACGGACACAATCGGAAAGACCTTATTTGTTGGAGTTACGTGATTAGGAAGTCTGTTGGCCGTCATGCGCCAGCAGACTTTTTTTTCTTATGACTCGAAAGGCAAAAGGATTGGTGCCACAGGATGACAGGGGCAACATCACGCTGTTTATGAACCGTGACGAATTGATGATCGCCATAAACGCAACGGCATTACGCTGCAAGAAATTTATTCGTCACGAAATACTCGCCAAACGACAGGGAATACAGACAGACAATAAGTATACCCAGAAGATGGCACAACACCATACGGACGGGAAAAACTTTTTCACTCCGCCTTTTGGTAATTCACGGGACCGCAACAACCTTTGCTCTGAATAATATATCATGGCAAAAGGTCTTACCATAAAACAGGAGAAGTTTTGCAACAAGTACCTCGAATGCGGAAATGCATCCGAGGCTTACCGCTTTGCGTATGACTGCTCGAAGATGAGTGATGATTCTGTTTGGTGCAACGCCTCGCAATTGTTATCCGACACAAAGGTAACACAAAGGGTCAAAGAGCTGCAGACCGAATTGCAGAAGGCAAGCGACATATCCAAAGAGCGGGTATTGGAAGAACTCGGCGCAATACTGGAAGCCCGCATAACAGACTATGTAAATCTGGTTACAGAGCGGGTCCCCCTGCCCCAAAGCAAACGCGAGAAGAAGGCAGGGGTTCCCGTCGAATATACAGAAGTTCAAAAACTTGTTTTCAAGGACTTCGACCAGCTCACTGACAGGCAGGTCCGAGCCATTGAGAGCATCAAGGAGGGGAAGAACGGGATCGAGCTAAAGTTGCATGGCAAATCATGGACCATCGAGCGCATATCCAAAATGCTGGGCTATGATGCGCCCGTAAAAACAGCCAACACTGACAGCAAGGGAAATGACATTCCCCAGCCTACCTTCAGTACAGAGCGTCTATTCCAGTTAATCAAGGAGAGTGGAGGCAATGAATGATTACTCAGGAGTCGGTGATCTCTTGATAAAAGAGGGTTGTTTGGCATTCACAGCTGTAATGTTTGAAGCAGTGAATAAACAGCCTTTCCGCATAGCCCCTCATCACCGCGTAATATGCCACAAGCTCGACCAAGTACTCCGGGGAGAACATCCCACCAATAGGTTGATGTTTAATATTCCTCCACGGCATTCAAAAACAGAATTGGCCGTAGTATCCTTCTCTTCGCTCGGATTTGCAATAAATCCCCGCTCCGAATTTATACACCTTTCAAGCAGTGACCAGCTCACCACTCGAAATGTCACAAACATCCGGAGAATTATGGAGGACCCCAACTATCGCGCTTTCTTTCCACAGGTAGAGCTTTCCAACAATGCCAAAGGAAGCATCTCAACCTCTGACGGAGGTGTCATGTATGCAGCGCCCTTTATGGGTCAGATCACCGGCTTTGGATGCGGTAAATTGGGTGCCCAAGACTTTAGCGGCGCAATGTGCATAGATGATCCGATGAAAGCTCAGGACAGCTGCTCAAGCACGACCAAGGCACGCATCGGAGAGTTGTGGACATCCACATTCAAGAACCGCCTTAACGATGTGCGCACACCCGTTATTGTAACCGCTCAAAGACTCGCCGTGGATGATTTCTGCGGATACTTATTGGAATTGGAGGGCACAATTGAAGAGGGAGGAGAATGGGATGTCATCAAATTCCCTGCAATTGTAGATGACGGATTGCCCACTGAGCATGCACTATGGGAAGGCCGATTTGCGCTGGATAAATTAAAGAGGTATCGGGAATCGGACCCATTTACCTTTGAAACACAATACATGCAGAATCCCAAGCCTATTGAGGGACTCATGTATCGGGAGTTTCGGACATACGACGTTATACCATACTCCCAAAGCACTATCCATAAGAACTATACGGATACCGCAGACACGGGAAGCGATTATCTATGCTCCATCTGCTACGATGAACTTCCGGAGGGAAATTACGTAACGGATGTGCTGTATACTAAAAAACCAATGGAGTATACAGAACCCAAAACGGCGGAGATGCTCGCAAAAAACAAAACCGAAATAGCGAATATCGAAAGCAATAACGGGGGCCGAGGATTTGCCCGCAACGTTGAGCGAATTTTACGGGAAATGAACATTACCCGAACTACTATAAGCTGCTTCACTCAGACGGCTAACAAGCAAGTGCGCATTTTCACCAAGTCGGCAGACGTCAATAACATCACTTACTTCCCCACAGGTTGGGATAAACGATGGCCGGAATTTTACCGCGCTATTACAGGATACATGAAGGAGGGTGGGAATGCCAATGACGATGCCCCGGATGCGCTCACCGGGTGTTATGAAAAACGCAGTACTCCTTTACGTGATGATGATTTGAACGATATTAATATTTGGTAACGATGAACTTTATTGACCGCCTATTTACCTATTTCCAGAATAAGACACTCAACGCTTTGGGAGTTGAGCGTGATTTGATGGACCTCATAAAGGCAAAAGATATCAGTCAAGCAATGTCCTTGATGGAAGATCACGACCCGGAAGCAGTAAAAGCGATCTGCGAGTACAATCCGGAACTTCATGCCATAATGAAGCGGCAGGACAAAACGAGAAAAGGACAACGCGATTATCGAACGGAGAAACTGCCTCGCACGCGCCAACGCTATATCAATGAGGTAGAACTATTCTTTTTGTTGGGCAACCCTATTAAGTGGAAGTCATCCGACGAATCGGGAGACGCTGATGCTTTCGCCGCGTATAAACAATTCCTCCGCGATTTAAGGTTTGACAGTAATATGAGACAGGCAAAGCGACTTGCTGGAGCCGAAACGCAGAGTGCAAAATTGTATCACATATACAGAAATGAGATCACAGGTCTGCCGGAGGTTAAAGTAGTCGTACTTTCCAAGTCCAAAGGGCATACTTTACGCCCTATGTTCGATCAGTATGGGAATTTGCTTGCATTTGGATATGGGTATTATTTGAAAGAAGGAACGGGCACTATAGAGCATTTTGACATTCATACCCCCACCTTCATATTTCGGGGGAGGAAGGCCAAGATAGGATGGGATGTAGTGCCGATTGTAAATCCAACAGGCAAAATAAATATCATTTATTATAGGCAGGAAACAGCTTGGAGTGGATTGCAGCCCCGTATTGACAGGGAGGAGGATATTGACTCGAAAACCGCTGATACAAATAATTATTTCGCAGACCCAATAGCCGCTGCCACAACAGACGTCATCAAAAGCCTGCCCAAAACAGATCAGCCCGGAAAGGTAATACAGTTAAACAGCAAAGAAGACAAGTTTGAATATATAGAGCCGCCGACTTCCTCCGAGACGCGCCAGCAGGAAAAAACAGATTTAAAGGAGTCCATCCTCTTCGACACCTTCACGCCCGAATTTACACCCGAAAAGATGGTTGGACTGGGAACCTTGTCAGGCGATGCCATAAAAAGGGCAATGGTGCTTGGATATATTAAGCGTGATAATCGCAAGGAGATATACGACGAACTCGTCGATCGGGAAAAGAACCTCATTCTGGCGATTATGATGAATGTAACTCATATCAAGATGAGAGACAAACTCGCCACCCTCAAGATCGAGCATGAATTTTCGGAGCCATTCAGTGAGGATGTCGCCGCTCGGTGGAAATCCATTGGCCAAGCCTATAATGACGGAATTCTTTCACTCGAAGAGGCTGTCAACCTAATGGGCGTGGCCGACAATCCACAAGAGGAAATAGACCGACTGAAAACAGCATTGGGTCGTTCGGAATCCATCTCAAGCGGAGAAGAGTCAGAAACAAACCAATCGAACAATAATCCATCAACAACAAGTGATTTTACGGAAGAAAAATCGAACGTTTAGAACAATCAATAAAAAATCACGCTCATTTTTGGTAATTCACGTGACCGTCGAAACCTTTGCCTTGAAGCAAATAATTTAATGAATATGAAAGATAAACTTTTGGCATTGCTCCAAACCAAATTTCAGGGGGTGGACAATGCAATTCTCGACCGAATCGCAACGAAGAAGTCTGAGAATGTATCGGACGAAGCGCAATTGACTACCATCGCGGAGGGAATTAGCTTTCAGGACGTGCTGACCAGCTACGGCGATTACCGCGCAGGGGATGCCTCGCAGACCGCAGTCAAAAACTACGAAAAGCGACATAACCTGAAAGAAGGGAAGCCTATCGAGCAGCCTGCCGCCGGGGACAGGCAGGTAAAACTTACCTCCCCAAGCGAAGAACCTGAGTGGTTCAAGGCTTACAAGCGTGAGCAGGAAGAGCGTGAGAATGCTATACGAGCAAAATACGACGCTCTGGAAGCCATGCGTGCAAAAGCCGAGCGCGACTCGATTTTTCGCGCAGCAGCCAAAGAAGCTAACATCAAGGACTCGGTGCTGGAAGACATCTTAGGACTCGCAGCCGCGATGAGTGAGGAGAATCCTGACAAATCAAAGCTGCAGGAGAAATTTGCAGCCATACAGACACGAGTCGTAGCAGCAGGGCTTGAGGGAAAGGAATCGGCATTCCCCCTCTCCACATCCGAAGGCCAAAGCAAAGAGGAGGCAAAGGCGTGGGCTGAAAACTTGCCGGATGCATAACAAAATCTAAAAAGAAATGGCTATCAAATTCGAAAAGACCCAAATTAAAGGCGGGTTCCCCGTGTTCTGGCGTGGGGAATGCGAGGTGCTTCCGGGAGACTTCAAACTCAAAGGAACCTATCCGGAAGGGATGAAACTCAAGGAAGGAACCCCGATCAAGATCGATTTCGAGAACATGGAATGTACGATCTGCAAATCTGCGCGCATCGTCGAGGGCGGAACCACGACAAAGCCGCGTGTGGTGAAAGGGTCCATGTTCCAAGCAAACGACGCCGTCAAAATCGGTGAATCCACCGGGACAATCAAAAGCATCAGCACCACCAACGAATCCTACGACGAGATTACACTCAACGCTGCAATGGCCGAGGCGATTGCCGGCGCGGATCTGCTTGGAGGTGACGAGCTGCCCGATGCTGTTATTGAGACCACCAAAGAATACACCACGACAAACGGATTCCCCACTGTGTCGGCGGCATATGGGGCCAGAATCCTTAAGGACGTGGCATATCCGGTGCCCGATGCGTGGCTGCAAGGCTACAGCATGAAAAACAACCCTGAAATCAAGTACATCAGACAGTAAAGAAAATGAACGAAGTATATTATTCTTCCATCTTCCGCGAACTCACCAAGGAGGTGCAGGTTCGTATTGACGCGGCGTCGGAGCTGCGCAAACGCTTATTCGACCAAAGCGTGTATGAGCGTTTTCTCGATTGGGATACGCCGACTGTAGGACTGAACTTCGAGGAAATCATCGGCTCGTACAATCTCAGCGTTGCCGCCGCTACATTGGATTCCAAAGGCAAAGAGCCTATCATGGGAACCGAGGGGCTGGCGACAATCTCGAAAAAGGTCCTTACGCATCAGATGACATATCCTATGCGCATCGAAGACTACCGCAAGGTTCTCCAACTGCTGGACTCGCGGATGATCCCGGATCAGGCGAAGAAACAGCAACTCGTAAACCTCATGTGGGGCGGCGTGGAGAAGGTTGTCAACTCTGTAAAATCGAAACTCGACATCATCTTCCTCGGCGCGCTTTCCAACAAAGGCGTCTTCGAGTTCACGTCCGAGAACAACCCTGAAGGCGGCGTAAGGGGCAACATCGACTACGGTATGCCCCAAGAGAACATCGCTACGGCAGATACGCAGTGGACCGAAGCGAACATTGACACTGTCGATGTATTCGAGGACATTCAGGAGATCGTCGATTCCGCGCAGGAAAAAGTGACCTTCGACCGCATCCTTTTGGATCAGAAGCGGCTTTCGTATATCCTCCGAAGTAAAAAGATGAAGCAGGTGATCTTTGGGTCCGACAAATCTGCATCGCCGCTTCTTCTGGCCAACCTGAACGAGTTCATGCGCTCCAACGGACTGCCCGTATTCGATGTTATCCGTCGAATGACGCGCATTCAGGACAACGGCAAGATCAAGGAGTACAAGCCGTGGAACGACAAGAATATCGTGTTTGTGCCGGCAGGACGTCTCGGTGTCATCAAGAATGCCTATGCCGACAACGAGCTTCGGCCGGAGCCGGGTGTTACCTACTCCGACTATGGCCGCATCCGGATTTCCCAATGGGGAAAGGGTGAAACCGACAATTCGAACGGCGTGGAATTCACGAAGGCACAATCCCTGTCGCTTCCGGTTATCACCGAGATCAACGGCATCTATTCGCTGACCGTAGAATTGTAGGTATATATGACGGTGGCAGAGTGCATACATCAGGAGTTCAACATGGTCGGGACAATCTCAGACTATGGTGTCCGCCGCTTTGCGAGAGAGTGGGGCTTAGACCCCGACTCTCTGGCGAGCAGCGAGCAACAACAGCAAATCGTCGCTAAACGAGTGACTGAGTTTATTGACAGCCTGATAATGCATCCGTTATCGGTAAGCGAGAATGGGCACTCGGCTTCTTGGTCTGACAGCGCCTTAAAGCAGAAAGCGCAACTCATGCTCCGAAAATACGGCATCACACCGGGAGAAGAGCTGAGCAGCTCCATCGGCTTATCTTCGATAAAGGATGCTTCAAACTTGTGGTAATATGTACTTTGCGCCCCACATACTCTACTTAAGGATAGACCCGCCGAAACAGTACGACGAGCTGGGGCGTCCGATAATATTATCCGAAGATGATACATGGCAGAAGATAGGTGATTGTCGTTGCGACGACAACACGACCGTGCGCCTTGTGTCTGAAAACGGCGAAGTGCGTCAATCGGAATACCATATCGTCTACGAAGGAAAGGGAATCCCCAAAGGGAGTTATGTGAAGTGCATTGATAAGACAACCGGCGAAGTCCGCGGTGAAGGCACGGTAGCAATACCAAAGGAGAACAATTATTTCAACGTTTCAGACCTCTGGATATGATTACAACCGGCGATGCTCGCAACATCTTGTTTTCCGCTTGCCGGAAATTCGGGATTAAGGAAATGCACACTTCATGGGCCATTCCGGGCGGGAAAGTCACACGCGAACGTGTTGTAGTCATAACCCCGCCCCAGCAGACTCCGACTACATATTGGGAGGACTGCTTCGTGGCTGTCAATCTATGCGTCCCCGACATCAAAGGCGAAGCGAATATCAAACGTCTGGACGAGCTTGAACGAGCGGCGAAAGCCAGATTCAAGGAATGGACCTACGGCACTTACGACGAATCCGCATATAGGTACAGGTATGAAAATATCGGCCGTGAGGAGGATCCGAACTTAGGATGCCACTATGTCTATATCCGGGTATTATTCAGAGTATTGAACATTAAAAACAACTAAAACAATGGCAAAAGTAACAGCAGTAGGAATCAAGAAACTGTATTACGGAGACCCTGCAAAGATCATGGCGGATGTCACCCTTGCTTCACTCAAAACGCTCTTGAGCGACGAGAGTACCAAGCAGGTCGAGAACATTCACCAAGATACGTGGAGTATCGAGGAGGAGGAACCGTCTACCACCGAGTACCGGAATCAGCTCACAAACGGCGTATACCGCCAATCGACCGAGATGGGAAATATCCAGATGAGTTTCACCATCGGTCAATACGACTATCCGACGAAGGCCGACCTCATGGGCGGCACCGCAACCGCAACGTCGTGGAAGCGCAACCGAGGCGTGGTAATAATCGAGAGGTTCATGGTTGCCCTCACTGAAGACAATCAGTACTGCGTATTCCCGAAGGCGTCGGTTATCGCACGCGACGCCCAGACCGACGGCGCAAGTGCTATTGGCGTTGTTGCCACGGCACTCGAACCCGACAACGCAGCGGTTTCTTCGGAATACTGGTTCGATGCTTCCGAAGAGGAGGGCGCTTAGCAACCTGTCAACATTCAAGTACGGGGGTGGGAGGCATAAGCCCCTCACCCCTATTCCATTATAACAATTACCATGAAATTAGACTTTATCAGCATACGTATCGCTTCAAAAGGATACACGATATACAAAATGTCGCCGATGACTGCCACCCGCATTATGACGGCAATCGACGTAAAAAAAGAGCCGGACGAAAGCAAGGCGTGCATAGCCGCGATGGCCTACAGCGTTGCGCTGGCAATCGTGGGCAGCCGGAGCATATTGCACCGCCTCAGGGCATGGCTCCTGTGCCGTCGCTTTATGAAGCGAAGCACCTTCGCCGAGCTGTTCGACTGCTATCAGAAAACCTTGCTGATGATTCCGCTGGAGGACATTGCATCGGTGGCCGCCGTGATGGAAGGATTAGCGACAACCATATCCAAAGATCATGATTAAATCGGCGGACATTGTCGCCCGGTCTCTGCTGAACAAGCATCATGTCGCGGTAAAGCTCGGAATGTTCACATTCCGGATGTATCAGCCTTTTGTCAAAGACTTGGCAAGGGCCTTTGCTGCCGGGCGGATAGATGTGTCGATACAAGGTCGGCAAAAATTCTCTCTGGGCACAATATCGCGGCTTATGTTCCGGCGCAAGTGGGCACAGAAGGTATTTCTATGGTACGCCAAGAGATATGCCTCCTATGAGGAAATATCCCACGCCACCTGCGCTATAGCAGAAATAGTGTCGGGGAAAGACTTGTTCGATTCAGTCAAGATTGACAAGACGCGGCGCAATACCATTGCGGAGACCGTCGGCAACAACACTATAACCGGGATCATGGCGACGATGATGGACCAGCTGAACATATCCTACAAAGAGGCGTTTCAGGGCATAAACTACCCTACCATGCTTCTGATGATGACGGACAAGGTTCGCACGCTCGTCGGCGACGAGAAAAAGATAGTCAAAGGATCGGGGGCCGAAATGGCCAAAAGAAGAGGCAATAAAAGACGAGGTAATAAAATACATCAATGAGTGCTTTATCATTCAAAATAAATGCGGAAACCGACAAACTCAAGAGCTTCATCAGCATGCTTGAGCAGTTGCGGCGCGTGCTGGCGGACATCCCTGACAGCACCAAGGATTTCGACGTCATAAACCGCAAGATCGGAGAAATGGAGGCCCGTGTGGAGCAATCCATGCGCAAGATCGCCCAAATGGAGCGTCAGGCGATGGATGCGGCAGCCAAAACAGCGGCTTCGGCCACTATAGGGAACACGGGTGGCGACTCTACAGCCGGAGCACAAGCGGCCAAGGCCGAAACGGCGGCGTATCATGAGCTAATCGAAGAATTAAAAGCCGTCAATGCTTCAAAAAAGGAGAATGTCATCCTTATATCTCAATACGAAGCTCAAATAAAGCGTCTTAAATCGGAGATAGATAGCCTGAATAAAGCGGAGAGTCAAGGCATGAAATTGACGCAGAATCAGAAGTCAAGCCGCCTTGAAGCTACGCTATCCATCGAGGAATACAAACAGGCCATATCTCGCGCCAGAAAAGAGTTAGTCAATCAAATCAAGTTCGAACAAGTCGCACGTGGATCCATTGACGAAATGTCGCAAGCATTATCACGAATGCGCACCGTATATCGCTCGTTGAATGAAAGCGAACGAACAAGCGGCTGGGGGCAAAACCTGCTCAAAAACATCGAATCCATTGATACGAAAGTTAAAGAACTAGATGCTACAATGGGGGTACACACCCGCAATGTCGGTAATTATGCTTCCGGATTCAATATGCTTGGATTCCAGATTCAGCAGGTTGCCCGCGAATTGCCGTCGTTGGCGTATGGTCCTCAAATATTCTTTTCGGCCATATCCAACAACCTGCCGATGCTGGCAGATGAAATAGCCCGTGCGAAGAAATCTGTTGATGAATTGAAGAAAGCCGGGCAAACATTTACGCCCGTATGGAAGCAGATTGCATCGTCCATCTTCTCGTGGCAGACCCTGCTTGTCGCCGGAGTTACCGTACTTACCCTTTACGGAAAGGAGATAACGAGCTGGGTGGCATCACTATTTAAAGGCAAGACGGCAATAGATGCCGCCGCTGCCGCCCTTGAGCAATTTAATTCCGCGATGGCTCAAGGCTCTGTGTCGGCGCAATCCGAATTAACCAAGCTGAACCTGCTGTATAATGCCGCGACTGACCTGTCCAAGCCCTATGAAGAACGGGCCGAGGCCGTCAAGAAGCTGCAAGACATCTACCCTGCCTATTTCGGCAATATGGCCGCAGAACAGGTTATGGTAGGAAATGCCGTCGGCGCCTATGAAGACCTGCGGGATGCAATTATCGAGGTCGCACAGGCCAAGGCCGCCCAAGAGCTTATTACAGAGAGTTCGAAGAGTTTACAACTTATTGAAGCAACAGGCGATGCCTACACAAACTATTCTCTTGCTCTAAAAGAATATAGAATAGCATATGCAGCAGCGAAAGAAGCCAGCAAAGGGAAAGGGCCAATAACATTTTCTCTCACCTCTGAATCTGCAAGTTTTGAAAGAGCGAAAGCAAACTTAACGAAGTTTAGGAGTGATTTTATTAACGAACTATCAAATCTTAGTAAAGATGGTGATGACCTTTGGAAGCGCATAAACGAGGGCTATGAAGGAGATGTAGATGCCTTCATTGCGGCGATAAATGCCGGCATCGAAAAGCTTGCTCCTGCAGCAGAGAAACTATATACAGTAAAAACCCCTGCCGAACTCAACGCAGAGGCTAAAAAGGCCCGTGATGAAGCCAAAAGCGCCGCAGAAAAGGCCGCATCCGACCAAGAGCGCAACCTGAAGGCACTCAATCAGAAACTGCAAAAGCTCCGGGATGATGCGTTACAGGCCGAGGTTGATTCCATGAAAGACGGAACGGCCAAGAAACTTGCGCAAATAGACCTCGACTACCAAAAGCGCGCGCGAGCCATACAAGAAGCAGAAGCCGAAATCCGCCGACTTCAAGACGGAGAGCTGACTAAGAACCAGCAAGCGCAAATTGAAGCTCTGAACAAAGCGAACAAAGCACAATATCAGCGTGACTTATCTGGTATATCCGGAATATCATTGACGCCTGAAGGATTTGCAGAAATTATCAATAAAGAAACTCAATCTTGGAATGAGTATCTGCAAAAATACGGCACCTTCCGCGAAAAGCTACAAGCCACAAAAGACATTTACGACCGAAGGATTGAAGAGGCAGGGACCGTCGGGGAAAGAAAGAGTCTCGAAGCCGAACGAGATGCTGCGATAGCGGAAATCGAAGTGCAAGCCGGGGAATGGATACGAGAACTTACAGATAAAACTAAAGACAAATTAGCCGAACTGAAAACCGAACTCGAAGCATCGTTACAATCTCTTGAGTCGGAATACAATGCCTTGGATTCATCCGATACAGAGCAGGCGCAGAAACTACGCGCTGAAATCAACAAAACCAAGGCACAAATTAATGCGGTAAATAAAGCTGCATCAAATACGCAAACATCTCCCCAAGAAAGTGCAATCAAGAAATGGCAACGGCTGGAAAAGACTCTCGGAGACATTGCAGATGGATTTAAAGATATTGGCGACGCCGTAGGAGGCACTACGGGCGAAATAATCAGTGCTGCAGGTGAGATCGCGGCAACAGCCACGAGCATGATCAGCAGTATAGTAACCCTTACTGAATCATCGGCCAGTGCCATAACCACAACCTCTACAACGGCTGCAAACGCAATAAAAGCAGTAGAGAGGGCTTCCGTTATTCTCGCCATCATTCAGGCTGTACTGAGTGTCGCTACTAAAATTGCAAGTCTATTCAACAATGACGAAGAGAAGCAGGCTGAAATAGACAGGCTGCAAGGGCGTATTGAGCAGTTGCAATGGGAATTGGATAATGCCAACGCCATTCGATTGCAACGAAATTCTTTCGATGCAGTTAAAAATGTAAAGGACGCCTACAATAACGCGGCGAAATCAATAATGAGCGCGTACAAAGACGTAGGCAACTTTGTAGAGAGATTCTTCATCAGGCGATCCAAAGAGGCTGAAATAGAAAAAAAGGCGATCCAAAGTATAGCCGATGCTTATTCGAACCTCAAATATACAGATAGCAATCTTCTGGGTAAAAATAAATTTGGCGACACCCGCGAGCGACTTAACAATCTTGCAGAACAACAATTGTTGCTCCAAAAGCAGATTAATGCGGAGAACGACAAGAAGAAAACGGACAAATCAAAAATTAGAGAATGGGAGCGTCAGATTCAAGAGCTTGGAGCCGAAGCCGCTGAAGTGATTAACGAGGTCGTCGAAACCATTATTGGGGGCACGGCGGAAGAAATCGCAAAGGAACTTGGAGATGCGTTTATAGACGCATTTATGGAAGGCGAGAATGCGGCCGAAGCGTGGGGCGAAAAGGTGGACGAGATTGTCGCGGATATTATGCGGCAAATGATTATTTCCAAATTCCTTGAAGAGCGCATTGGCGAGGTATTTAACCGCTATAAATCTAAATGGTTTAAGGATGGCGTCTTCATCGGTATTGACAATGTGATAGACTCCATGAGTGGATTTGCGGACGATCTCAACAAGGTTGGAGATGAATTTCAAGCCATTTGGGATAGTCTTCCTGCCGAAACAAAAGAGTTGCTTGGAAATGCCGGAGCTGCTCAGCAGGAAGCCACGGAGAGAGGCTTTAAAGCCATGTCTCAAGATACCGGCGACGAGTTAAACGGCCGATTCACGGACATTCAAGGCAAGGTTACCGACATCCGAGGATATGTGATGATGCAAACTCAATCTATTATCGGGCTGCTGAACTCCATCGGAAATATCGAAACGGCCATATACACAAGCGTGCAAGTGGATAATGAGCTGCTCCGGTACGCTGTTATGACCTACATGGAGATCGTCGAAATAAACGGGAATACAGCTGTTATGAAGGCTGCTCTGACGGAAATTCGGGAAGACATAGCGGCGATCAAGCGCAATACAAGTGAACTGTAATGAAAATTGAAAAGGACATATCGGACCTGACCAAATTTATCGACGGCATCGAAGAGGAGGTTGTAGATTTCATGGATGAGAAGGCTCGTGAAGCATTAATAAGACAAAAAGAAGCGCGACTATTATCTGGCAAACGCGACTACCTAAACCACACATGGAACTTACGCAGCGCTCTTGGTTACGTAATTACTTATGAAGGAAAAGAAAAACGGCGATTTATAGGAGACCAAAATCATCCAGATCCAACGGCTGCTGCTGAAACCAATAAAGTACTCAACGAAGAAAATAAAGCCGGGACAAGCATTATTTTCGCAGACGGCATGTATTACGCCGGCTTTGTCAGTTCTAAAGGTTATGATGTCATTGATACAGCAGAATTATTTTTAGACCAAGAATTAAATAAGCAATGATCGGAGATTTATTCATCAACAGGACAGACGCCTACACAATGGGCGTTGCAATGGGTTCCGGGTTTATTGCCGGGTTAAAATCCCCTGCCGGCCTGAAAGACTTCGTAGAAAACGAAGACCCCAAGAAAGACGGCAAGGAGGTCATATATCCCGACAAACCCAAATTGGCGGCACGGGATTTAACATTGACTTTTATAATTACGGGAGAAACCCCGGAGGAGCACCTTTTAAACTACGATACTTTTATCCGGATGCTACACTTAGGTAAGGTAGATATATCGGTACCGGGAATAAGTGATGAAATATACCACCTGACATACGCAGGTAATTCAGGCAGCTACAACATATCCGGCGACCGCCTGACATCGCAATTAACAGTAAAGTTCAACGAGCCAAACCCCGCAGACAGGGGCGAGGATAAAGAAGAAGCATAATGACACACTCGAATAAAAATCTGGAAGAGATCAGGATTTCCGCTCTCCGTGGCGGAGCATGCAGGAAGGTAATGCGCATTCACGACTTCCCCGAACTCATAAAACTCATGTTCACGCCGCAGGGAATCGAATTCTGTCAAGACCACAACTTCCCCTCGGTCGAAGTGTTCAGAAAGAACCGAGACAGTTTAGAAGGGCTGGAAGTATATGTAGATGCGGGCAATATCGCGCTCAAAGGTAGAGAGTACGTATGTATCGTCGGAGATACAGATGCTACTATAGAAGCGGCAGGGACTAAATTCATCCATACGATAATCCTGATGCACGGCGCAAGGGCCACGATCAACGCCAAAGATTACGCCGTGCTGAATGTTGCAAATATCAGCGGAGAGTATTCGATAAAGAAAGACAGAACTGTGATTGTACTGTAAAACAAAGCCGGGAATAATCCCGGCTTGTCAATTATTTCGTGCCCCTATTTTTACTGCTGCTGATAACTGGTATGATATCCGGCAGGTCGTCTTGGCCCGATGGCTTTATTCCCCACTTGAAGTTCCGCCAAAGTTTCACTAACCAATTCAAGTTGCATCCGAGTATCTTCGTTAATGTCATTCTGATCTTTGAATACTTCTTCTACGTACTCTTTGAGTTTCAATACTTCTCCTTGAAGTTCTGCCACCCGATCCACGGGAGTATTTGTAAGCATCTGCCGCATTGCTACGAAAGCCCGCATAATGGCGATATTTGCATTTATGGCGATATCACTATTCAACAAGCCGGATAGCATGGCTACGCCCTGTTCGGTAAACGCATAAGGCATTTTGCGAATACCGCCCCAACTTGATGTCACAATTTGTGATTTCAAGTTTGCAAACTCTTGATTCGTAAGCTGAAACATGAAATCAGGCGGAAATCGTTTGCTATTGCGTTTTACTGCCTGATTTAATGCGCTTGTCGTTACTTGGTAGAGTTCTGCCAAATCACGGTCCAGCATCACCCGCTGACCCCGTATCTCGTAAATCTTGCTCTGAATAGGTTGTAGTTCCATGTCTTATATCTCTGGTCCAAATATTCAACCACCGTCCGTGAGGCATCGTTGCAGTGCAAAGATAGTAATTTTTGCTTTGTGTGTAGGAAGGAATGGAACAAATAAAAACCGAGGCATATGCCTCGGTTTGCGACTAAAATTTAAATCCGATTTTTATAGAAATAGCTCCTGCTAAATCTTTGTAATAATCTTGGGATTGATCGGTCTCTGTAATTATAAAATCCACATATTCGCTATGTTGCATAGCATATCCAACAGTAAAATATATGGCTTGTTTGTTTTTCAGGTTGAAATCTATACCTATGGCTGGCTCCAAGTACAATCCTTTTACAGCTTTCGTATTTCCACCTACATTAAAAGAATAACCTACGTTGCCTTGTATGAATGGTGCAACGAATTTGTCAGAAAAATTATACTTGATACGAGCGTAAACGGGGATCAAATATTCCTGACTCCGACTTTCGTACGTATCAGACACATATTGGACGCTTGTATGCGTATAGGATTGATAATAAAGGGCGTCTGTATACCTAAATCCCACGCCTGCGCCAATAAAAAAACGGGGGCTAAAAGCATATCCGCCAATAAACGATACATCTGCCGACTTGTTGTTATATGTCCCCAAACCAAGCATTCCGCCTATCTCAATGGATTTTGAAAAGCCTTGAGCGTGTGCAACGCCTGAAGCAACAACAGCAACGATGAAGAGTAAGAATTTTTTCATATTCCTAATTGTATTGGTTAGTGCCGCAAAATTATAAAATTCCCCCCCCCACCAAATTTTATTCAATAAAAAATGAATTATAGCAAGAAAAAAGACGAGGAATGATAAAAACCACTCCTCGCCTTTGCATTTATGGGCTTGTAATACCTTCTATTCCCTCTCTTTCACCTCCAACACTGTCCCGCATTTCGGGCAAATGATCGTGTTGGATTTGGGTGCGAATAGCTCCGGAACCGATACGCCGAGGGCGAAGGCTATACGCTCCAATAAATCCAGTGACGGCGATGTTTTGCCGTTGGCGATATTTGACATATTGGGCTGAGTAATCCCTACTAATTCGGCAAGTTTGGTAATAGATACCCCTTGCGCCTTGCTTATTTCCTTTATTCTCAGAAACATAGTAATTATGATTAATTTTATATCCTATACAAATATAATGATTATTCTTCATTTCGATATAGAAAGTGTAAAAATATTCTGAAAAATGATATAAAATATTTGGTAATTATATTTTAATACGATATATTTGTGCTGTAGAAATAACACTAAACGATATAATCCATGAAAGCAACCTACAACAGATCGAAGATCATGAAAAACGCTTGGTATCTGAAACGCGCTAACGCCTCTATGTCGTTCTCGGCTTGCCTCAAGAAGGCTTGGCGCAACGAGAAGCTGGCGATGATGACGGCAAAGATTGAGAACCGACCGACGGAACGGCCGAAAGCCACGGAATACCGCCCGCAGTTGCTGACGGTCCCGGCTAACTACTATGGCGTGCGCGGAATGTACTACGGAGACTAACTCAAACACAATATGACCATGAACGACATCATCGAATCGGCAGACCGCTTAACAACGTTGCTCGAAGAACAGAACGCCTGTATAGAACGGATAATGGCCATGCTGGACAAATAAAAAAAACCGAGACAAAGCCTCGGTCATTCTCATATTTCTACTATATTGGAAAATTTATCCCAACCCGGTGTAGTCATTAATTTATTTATGCACCCCTTGCGGACTTGAACTATACATATTGGTTTTATACTATTATCAAAAGTATCATTAAACGCCTCTGGCATATCATAACCTTCGATTGTAATGCTTTTTATATTGGGGCATTCTGCGAAAGCATTTAATCCAATTTTTTTTGTCCGCGGTCCTATTTTAATTTCTTCAAGCGCAGAACACCCTTGAAATGCTTCGTCACATATAGATTCAGTACTTTCTCCTGTGTATATTTCCTTAATTCCAGAGCACCCACTAAATGAGCGTACCCCAATAACTTTAACTTTCCCATGTATAGATATTGATGTAATACCATCCATATTTTTAAATACTTCATATGCTATTGTGCTTACCCCGGTGGGAATATCCACATTCCCAGTCAGATTATATCTGACTTTTTCTAAAATAATCGAAGTCTCATTATTGGAATCGCATATTGCCCGGATGTCAAATGGACCATCTTGCACTTTTTGTCCGCTTTTAAGATTAACCATAACAATTAACATCACAGCTAAAATAGCAATCATAATAATCCACATATTCTACAAATATTTAAGGGTTAGTATAAACAAATATATATAAAATGCCTATTACAATAAAATATTTTGCCTAAAATTTTGCAGTCATACGCAAAATACCTATATTTGTAACGCTTAACCATGTTAGGGCAGAGATGCCCACCCTATTCACAGGTGGATTTTTTATATCCATAAGTGAGCATATTTTAATATATAGACTTAGGTCGTGTACCTCCGTGAGATAGTCGTAATGGCTACTCAAAGCCCTAACAGGTGGTTAAGCAACGGGAAAGGCACGACCGTTTTTTTGTGTCTAATTTTTAATAGCTTAACCACCATGTTACACAAATCGCTTCCGGAAACGGATTATCAAACTCGCTGCATCGAAGCCGAGCGAAAAGCACGGGATTTCGAAAACGCCTACTTCAAGGCCGAAGAGCGCTATTCCAACCTAATGGATGCCTATGTCAAGCTACAAGGCTACTACCTTGAATTGCTGGGCGCTGAAAAATCATCCCACAACAAAATCAAAGAGATCGACCCGTTTATTCTTGTCAAGATGGGCCGCGGAATGAATGTCGCACAATGTAAATAGACCAGCCATGAACAGCATACAAATTTTCAATAACGAGAAGTTCGGGCGTGTACGTATCATCATGTCCGACGAAAACAAGCCGATGTTTCTTGCGAATGATGTAGCGAGATCATTGGGCTATGCAAAACCAGCAAATGCTATATCCACGCATTGTAAGGGTGTCACTGTTTTAGTGACCCCCGTTCAAAACCAATATGGTACACCTGTTATGCAGGATGTAAAATACATCCCCGAATCCGATGTTTACCGCCTTGTCATGCGGTCGAAGCTCCCGCAGGCCGAGCAGTTTCAGGACTGGGTATGCGATGAAATTCTACCCTCTATCCGCAAGACTGGCGGATACATGTCAGCCAAAGAGACGGACACGCCCGAAATGATAATGGCACGCGCCGTGCTTGTCGCCAATGACACCATAGCCCGGCAGAAACAACAGCTGGAGCAGGCCCAAAAGCAGGTCGCGGCACTCGCGCCGAAAGCCGAGCTGATGGACAAGGTATTGGACACGGACCAGAAGATAGACGTCGGGCAGGCGGCAAAGATTTTGAATCTACCATTTGGCCGCAACACGCTCTTCCAGCGGCTCCGCGAGCGAGGGATATTCTTCTGCAATCGCAATGAGCCTAAACAAGAGTATATTAACCGGGGTTACTTCGAGTTGAAAGAGAAATTGATCGACCGAAACAACCACGAATCGTTCACGGTCATCAAGGTTCTCGTGACGCAAAAAGGATTGGATTTCCTCGCAAGGCAGTTTGAGGTGGTCCAAACCCCGAAGAAGATGGCAGCGATAAGATAAGCCCCTGTATACTTCCCCGATGCCGGCGCCTCGCAGAAATGCGGGGCGTTTTTATATGTTGGCGCAATAAATGTATTACATACACGTTGTCATAGTGCGACAAAAAAAGTCGACAAAAATTTGCACGTTTAAACACGAACGTGTAAATTCGCCTACACAATTACGCTTCTGGCTTCCGTATATTCCTTCTTAATAATGAATATGCCGACCCAGAAGCCTTTTGTCTAACACAAAGCAGTTCTAATTATGGCGGATTTAAAAGCGTTATTTAAATATTACCTCGACCACCAAGAGGAACTGGTCAAGGATTATAATGGCAAATATTTAGTTATAACTGACTTCAAGGTAGCCGGCGCTTATAATAATGAATCTGAAGCTTATTTCGACGCTGTTGCCAAGTATGGGTTAGGTAATTTTATCCTTCAGTTGTGTACTCCCGGAGAAGAAGGATACACAAGCACATTCCATTCACGAGTAATTTTTGTATAACATGGCAAGGGAGGTTACCTTTCGGTCATTCTCAACTACATTTGATAAAACTACATTTGAAATTAGGACTGAATGCCATATATGTCAGGCTTTTGATCCTTCGACAACATCTCCAGAAGATAGACCTCTAATAGTCACCTGTTCTGCCGTATGGGATACTGGTGCGAATAAAACATGTATATCAATAGCAAAAGCTAAAGAGTTAGGACTTATTCCTTGCGGAACAGAAAAAATGGGGCATGCTGCTGGAGTGTGTTATGTAGATAAGTATATGATTAATATAATGCTACCTAACCATGTAGGCATACAGTCTCTTGTTGCTCTTGGGTGTAACTTAGGAAATACGGATGTATTGATAGGCATGGATATTATTAATCAAGGAGATTTTGCAATATCAAATGCAGGGGGCCATACAACATTTTCGTTCCGGATTCCGTCTTTGGAGAAAATTGATTTTGTCGCACACGACAAAGCGATTGACAAAGCACAAAAAGACGCAGAATTCAATTACAAATTTGGAAGAGTTAAGCGAAACGAATTGTGTCCATGCGGATCAGGCAAAAAGTTCAAATATTGCCACGGACAACATAAATAGATATGAATCTATTTCGCATTATTTCTATAAATAAATACCATCGCAAGGTATTTGTCATTCTATACGGCAAATAATCGTTCATAACAAACTTTCGGGGCGGGAATAAATTCCCGCTTTTTTTTGTTTTTTCACTTCGAATTTCTTGGTAATTCACGTGACCGTCGAAATCTTTGCCTTGAGCTTGTGACGATGCAAGTGGCATACGACAGATGGTAATTTATTCTCCGTTAGGAATACAGATATTGGATGCTCCGGTCACGAAAGAGGCTATTATCAAATATGCCCTCATGGGTGACTATTATATTGAGCTTCCCTTCAATCAACTTCAGTACATTCAAATTCCGCAAGGCTCATATATACTGTACAAAGGCCGCAAGTTCGAAATAATGGCCACGGTATATCCGGAGTTCGACAACAAAACAGGGGGCTATAAATACACGCTCAAGTTCGAGGCGCAGCAGAACCATATGAAGCGCTTTGTCTGCTTCTGGCTGGGCGGAGATAATCCCGAAGCGGTATTCCACAACACCACCGATCTCGAATCATTCGGCGCCCTGATCGTGGCCAATATGAACAAACATCTTGGCGTTGAGACTTGGAGTGTGGGAACTATCGACGTTGAGAATCCCAAGGCGACAAAACTCGTATCTTTCAATGGAGACAAATGCTGGGATATACTCAACACCATAGCCGAAACTTTTGAAGTCGAATGGTGGACCGAGGAAAACGGAGATTTAGTGTCCCTTAACTTCGGAAAGCTGGAAAGAGGCACACCCGAAGAATTCAAGCGTGGCGATGTCGTCAAGAGCATCCCCGCCAAGAAGGGCGACGATTCCAGCTACGGCACCCGGTTCTATGTATTCGGATCTACACGCAACCTTACCAGCGACTACGGACAGGCTCCGCAGGGCGGAGAAACAAACCATGTTTCAGAAATACGGCTCCGGCTTCCCAACGGCCAGAGATACATTGACGCCATCCCGAATCTCGACAAAAGCGCCATTGTCGAGCAGGTCGTTTTCTTCGATGACATCTATCCCAAGAACACGGAGACGATCACAAGCATCGAGACCGTTGATCGGGAGATCATCGAGGGACAGACAGACAAGGCCTATGTCATGTACTGCAAGGACACGCCGTTCCTGCCGTCCGACATGATCGAAGGCGAAACGCTGGGAGCTACATTCACCAGCGGCAGTCTCATGGGGCGTGATTTTGAGTTAAGTATAAATTACAAACCTGAAACATGGAAGCCCGAAGACGGCTTTGACAAGAAATTTGAGATCATCGCCCAAGTTGAGACGTCGGGAGAAAGCCAGCTTATAGTCCCCAACGAAAGCCTTCATCCCGAACCGGGAGATACATTTGTACTCACGGGTGTAAAACTTCCGCAGCAACGAATCGAGGAGGCCGAAGAGGAGCTTTTGAAGGCCGGACAAGCATACGCCGCAAAGAACAGCAGCGACACGGATGTATATACCTGCGAAACCAACCCGGTATATTGCACGGTAAACGACAAGAATTACAACGCAGGACAAGCCGTGCTTCTTGTCGATCCTCGATTTGGTTTAGACGGACGTCTGTCCCGAATTCAGGGCTACGAAAAGAAACTCTACAACGAATATATCGCCACGTACACAATCGGCGACAACACACCTTACTCCCGAATCGGCAGCATCGAATCGGATGTGAAAGCCACCCTATATTCGCAGCGCATAGGCGTTACAGACTCCGGAGCGGCAATATATCTTATCACCCGGTACGATTCTACTGCGGCCGAAGATTATAATGCTTATTCGGCCAAGCGCGCCTTATGGCAGTTTGCAAACAAGCAATTCCCGGATACCTTCAAAGGCAAAATGACCTTTGAGGACGGAGCGCAGTTCGGCGATTTCGCAACAGGAATTACCGGCATCGGCGGACTTATCGACAAGAAAGGGAATGCCGAAATGCAAAGCCTCAAGCTACGGGGATTCCTTGAGGTTCCTGAACTGAGGTACAATCGGGTCGATATTACAATGGGTGATACATGGTTTGCTCCAAGCGCCGGGATCATCGAGAGCGTCGATACCGAAGCCAAGACCATCACGCTCAAACTCGAAGAAGGCGAAATAGGCAGCCCGCGTGTCGGTGATATTTGCATGGGTATCTTCCACAGCTCCGAATCCTCGGATAATGCAACGGAAGACTACGATGACAGCAAAGGCAACAGACGCTTTGCCGGATTTGCAACGTGCTATTTCCGCATTACCGAAGTGTTGGACACGACGACCTACAAGACGTTCAAATACCAACTTCGGCCCGTCTCTGCGGCTTACCCGAAGCAATACCACCCTGCTCCCTCGATGACATTTGTCGGGTATGGCTCCTTCTCGAATGAAGCCCGGCAGACATCGCGCTACGAAACAAGGACATACCAGCGTTATCTGAAGGGGGTATCCGACTGGGAATTCATATCGTCCAACATCGCAGCTCAGTACGGCGACCTGTCCAATCTGTCCGTATTCGGGATAGATATGAAAGGCTATTCGGCCTACCTCAATAACATCTACATGTCGGGCGTCATCCATCAATTTACGCCCGGCGGGGAGGAAATACCGACAATCAACGACCGAGGAAAGTGGCTCGCGTCGGAGACATACAATAAAAACGACGAGGTATATCACAATAACGCCAAGTGGCGCTGTCTTGTCGATGGGACAAAATCAGAGCCATCTACATCATCGGAAGCGTGGGTCCTTCTTATGCAGGTCCCACTGTCTTCTGTAGTTCCTGTTTACAAGCAGCAAAATGAAAAACCGGCACTTCCGACCGGCAGCACTGTTCCTCCTGACGGGTGGAGTCTCGAATATCCCGAAGGCGGCGATTCAGGTGCATCTACCGACGTAACCAACATTATAATTGATGCGGATAATGAAGGGGATGTTACCCAAGATGGTGTGTTCTATAAACTTGCTGGAAAAGGTAATAATTCGACGGTGTCGTGCAAAATACAATTCGATGCTCTCAGCGCTGGTGCGACATTGGTATTGGACATAACCGCTTATTCAGAGGAAGGGTATGACAAATTAGCGGTCGGGAAAATAAATGTTCAGAATGTCAATACGGCAGACTCCGACACCTACGAAGCTGAAGTATCAGGGAACGGCGTATCTACTACCGTCGTCGTCACAGCACCAAGCGCAGGACGTCATTTCGTTAATGTAGTATATTCGAAAGACTCGTCCGGTGATGCCAATGGCGACTACGGCTTATTTCGTATTGCGTATAATACGTCCAAGACTATTCCGTTGTGGGTGTCTTTCGGATCGGTGATTGATGGCGTTGTTCAATCATGGTCTGATCCGGCGCGAATAAGCGGTACCGACGGCCGACCCGGAACCGACGGAAGGCCGGGCGTGGACGGAACAGACTATGAATGGATATTTACCCGCACGACTTCGGAAACAGCACCCGCTACGCCGACATCTCAAGATGAAGATGACTATTTGCCAGATGGCTGGACTGACGATGCCGAAGGGCCGGACAATACTCATCCTTTCGAATGGACTTGCAAGCGCTCGAAAGTCAACGGGCACTGGGGTGATTTCTCAACGCCCTCACTATGGGCAAAATACTCCTTCAACGGAGAAGACGGCATAGATGGTGAAGGCGTAGAGTACATTTTCACCCGTACCAAAACCGACGATCCCAGCGATATCCCGGATGTTCCCCGCGTCGCAGAATACGACAACCCGCCTGCGCCGTGGACGGATGATCCTATGGGCGTAGACGACATTTACCAATATGAATGGGTGTCCAAGCGCATCAAGGTAAATGGAGAGTGGAGCGCTTTCTCTACACCTGCATTGTGGGCCAAATACTCTTTCGACGGAACCGACGGAAGGCCGGGTGATTGGACATCATATGTATTCAAGAAGAGCATTGATAAACCCGGCACCCCTATTTCTACAAAGCCAATTCCTGATGGCTGGGAAGACGCTCCTTCCGGAGACGGCATTTGGTGGATGTCGAAAGCTACAATAAACGGGAGCACGGGACAGGCAAGCGCCCTGACATGGTCCGATCCGATTAAAGTTACAGGCGAAGATGGCCAGCCCGGACCATATACCGACTTCAAATACGCATCGAGCAGTGACGATAGCATAGGCCCAGATATTGAATCAAACGTAAGAGAGCCGGACGGCTGGTATGACAATCCTCCGGCGCTTTCGTCCGGGGAATATCTATGGATGACCAAAGCGCAAGTAGATGCAAATGACGAGCTTGTGGAACCGTGGTCCGACCCGGTACGCATAAGCGGAGAACAAGGCAAGCCGGGGGACAAAGGAGACCCCGGATATCAGGGTTGCATTATCCGCCTAACGGAATGGGTTTCGGGTGTAGAATATCGCAACGACGCTGATTTAGAATCAGACAGCCTGCGCTACATAGACATAGTGACTGTATATGAGAATAATCGACAACTGAAATTCCAATGCCGTCAGACTCATACTTCATCGAACTCCAATAAACCATCCGGGGGAACCACATCGACATATTGGCAACAGCTCAACGACATGGTGCCCATATATACGCCTCTGCTGTTTGCCGAGAACGCCGTTATCAACTTCCTGCAAGGTATGGAGTTCGTAGTCCATAACTCCAAAACGGATATTTCCGAAAATACCATCATCGCAGGACTCGTAGGCGGCGACATCCCTCTATTTGTCGGCAGCAACACACCGGACAACGCGCCTTTCCGAGTCGCTAAGGACGGTTCGTTTACAGCAACGAAGGCGAATATAATAGGAAGAATAGAAGCAACAAGCGGTAAAATAGGCAACTTCACGATAGACAACGATTATTGGTTGCAGTCATCTTTATCCCCGTCATCTGGAAAAGACTGTTCACTTTTTATGTCGGCTGCGCGTATCACGTTGGAAAATATAGATGACAACTATAAAAATACATTCGACGTATCGGCATATCCCACTTCTACTATGGGAGCGGTTAACCATTCCGTTTTAACAGTAAATACAAACAGAAAATCTTCTCAAGATATTAATTATTATAATATCGGGATAGACATTTCGGCAGAAGGATCATTCGGCACTAATCCGCTAAATCCAAGTACAAAATGCGGTAATCATGCCCTGTATTTGAGAAAGGGAGATGTGTGCGGATTAAGATTATATAATCGCAAACACTACTGTCCAAAGAAATTTTCTCAGACATGATTTAAATTAGTTTATATTAATG
>OGFG01001172.1_pt1 | contig 27587 bp, 27 predicted proteins | sample 1570761 | NCBI WGS metagenome assembly OGFG01 (sample SAMEA2581938, study PRJEB24529) | metagenome | biome: Human gut stool | place: China | collected 2011 | reverse complement strand
CTTTCTATTACGGGATAATGTTTAACTTGTCCAACTTTTGGGGGTCACTTCAAAAATAAGGCAGCCTGTTGTGTTTATGCTTGAGATTTGATGTATTCGTCCATTGCGGCGGCTGCTCGTCGTCCGTCTCCCATTGCCAGAATTACGGTTGCACCTCCCCGAACGATATCTCCTCCTGCAAAAAGATCGGGAATGTCGGATTGCATAGTTTCCTGATTTACAACAATCGTTCCCCATTTACTGACTTCCAGTCCTTTTATAGAATTTGGAATAAGAGGGTTAGGAGATACCCCTACACTGACAACGACTTCATCTATATCGATGAGGTCGGTTGCTCCGGGAATAGGAACGGGACTTCTTCTTCCGGATGCATCCGGTTCTCCTAATTCCATTTTTTGAAGACGCATTTGTTTGACATGTCCGGTTTGGTCTCCGATATATTCTATGGGATTATGGAGGGTCAAGAATTCGACGCCTTCTTGTTTGGCATGTTTTATTTCTTCTATACGAGCCGGCATCTCTTCTTCAGAACGTCGATAGACGATCATTGCTCGATCTGCCCCTAACCGACGTGCCGTGCGGACGGAATCCATCGCAGTATTTCCTCCGCCTATAATAGCGACTCGTTTACCTTTTATGACCGGAGTGTCGGAATCGGAACTGGCGGCATCCATGAGATTGACACGAGTTAGATATTCATTGCTGGACATCACACCTATGAGATTTTCTCCCGGTATATTCATGAAACGGGGCAATCCCGCACCGCTGGCTACGAATATGCCTTTAAATCCCATTTCATGCAGGTCTTCATAAGTCAAAGTTTTTCCGATGATACAGTCGGCCATGAATTCCACACCCATTTTACGAAGGTTGTCGATTTCGACATCGACGATTTTATTCGGTAATCGGAATTCAGGAATCCCATATTTCAATACTCCTCCGATTTCGTGAAGTGCTTCGAATACGGTTACGGAATATCCTTTTTTTATCATATCTCCGGCAAAAGAAAGTCCGGCAGGTCCTGATCCGACTACCGCAATCTTAATACCGTTTCGTGAAGTTATCTCGGGAATGGACATTTGCCCGCTTTCTCGTTCATAATCTGCTGCAAATCGTTCGAGATATCCTATTGCAACAGCTTCTTTGTGGAGTTTTTGCGTGTAAAAACATTTAGATTCACATTGTTTCTCCTGAGGGCATACCCGACCGCATACGGCAGGTAATGCACTGGTTTCTTTCAGAGTTTTTGCGGCTTCGAGAAATTCTCCTCGTTCGATATTTTTGATAAATTTCGGGATGTTGATTCCTACCGGGCAGCCAGTAATACATAAAGGATCGGGACAGTCGAGGCATCTGCAAGCTTCTGTAAGAGCTTGTTCTTTCGTAAGACCTTGGTTTACTTCTTCGGTGTTGGTGATTCGGTAAGCCGGGTCGAGTTCATTCATGTGTACCCGGGGAATATCGATACGATCTTTGTTTTTTTTGTTCCGACGTAGTTCTTCTCGCCAGCTTTCAGCTCTTTGAGCTGCCATATATTCTTTATTGTTCATAGTCTCAATATTATTCTATTCCTTTGTAAGAAGAAAGGCGCATCATCATTTCGTCAAAATCTACTTGGTGTGCGTCAAATTCAGGTCCGTCAACACAGACAAATTTTGTTTTGCCTCCCACTGTTATCCGGCATGCTCCACACATACCTGTCCCATCGACCATGATCGTGTTTAGAGAGGCTACCGTCGGTATATCGTATTTTTTTGTCAATAGAGAAACGAACTTCATCATGATTGCCGGTCCTATAGTTACACAAAGATCGACCTTTTCACGATTAATAATCTCTTCTACTCCGTTTGTTATCAATCCTTTTTTTCCATAAGAACCGTCATCGGTCATGATTACGACTTCATCCGAATTGGCTCTCATCTGTTCTTCCAGAATAATGAGCTCTTTTGTCCTTGCCGCTAAAACCGTAATGACTTTGTTCCCGGCTTTTTTAAAAGCTTCTACAATGGGGAGTAGGGGGGCAACTCCGACACCTCCGCCACAGCATATGACTGTCCCTACTTTTTCAATGTGTGTAGCTTGTCCCAAAGGTCCGACTACATCGGTAATATAGTCGCCTTCTTTCAATGCGCATAGTTTTTGGGAAGAGCGGCCTACTGCTTGTACTACTAATGTGATAGTACCTTTGGCGACATCGGCAGATGCAATGGTCAACGGGATGCGTTCTCCTTTTTCTCCGACTCTCACGATTACAAAATGTCCGGCTTTCCGGGCTTTGGCTATAAGAGGAGCTTCAACAACAAGTTTTACTACTTTTTCTGAAAAATGCTCTTTGCTGATGATTTTGTTCATTGGTCGTATTTAATGATGAATTTGATCGTATTTTGAAATATATGTTTTACATGTACAAATTTAGGGTAAATTTCTCTTTTCTAATAATAAGAGCCTACCTAAATTTTCCGATAAGAAATATATATTCAGACTTTTTGAATCTCTTTTTGATCTTTTTATTTGTCGAATAATCCTCATCCTCAAAAAATCTTAAAAACAGATCCTGAACAGACTTTAATCGGATTTTAGAACCTGCTTAAATTTTATTTGAGTAAAGTTTGAAAGTTTCTTTTAAGGATATTTTTCTGTTTTACGAGGAGGATGATGGGCTATTTGGCGAGTGAAAACGAAAAGATTGATGGTGTTTTATTGTAAAATTTGTTGTTTCTAATTTTGTTCTCATAAAGAAATTGCCCATCGGACAGTAACTCCTATCGACATGAGATGTACGGGAGAAGAGAGTAGAGCTTTAGGACTTTTCCCGTTTTGACGAGAGCTTTCCCAGATTGGATTCCCGGTTATTGTACCGTCTTCGGAATATTGAAGAAACGGTTTTTCGTTTGCCGTGTCATAGATTTTTCGGACGCCATATTCTCCGTAAATACCTGCATATATGTTACGGTGTGCTCCGAGATGCCATTTCCATCCTATTTCTGCAAATGGAGAAAGCGAGTATTTTAACTTTAAGTCCGATTTGTTCCGGGCTGCCGGATAGTTTCCGAATCCATGATTCGTGAGGTCTGTGTATTCTATATCTTCATAGGGAAAATACGCTAAAGTTTTTAATGCAGAATATCGATTATTGCGGGTTGCTGTTATCGGTATTCCTATTTTTATACCGGCTTTTGCGTATATCCCCGAATGGTTGCCGGATTGTAATTGGGAAAATATGGGAATATTCAGATAGAGGGCTTTTTGCTCTTCTCGAAAATCGGTATAGGTAAATCTGAAATCAAATGTATTTTGTTCAGGACTTCCGTCCGGTATTGAATTGGAAAGTACGGTATAGTTATCAGAGTATCGGTCAATGTTGACTTTTGACCGGTATAGAGATAATTCGGTACCTGTACCGATTCCCCAGAGATCGGTTATCTTTAATAGATAACCAAGATTGAGAGATGCTCCTCCTTGAGGTTTGAATTTCCCTTCAGATACAGAATAATGTAATGCCGATATTCCGCCTGATATTCCGACCGAAATTTCATTACGTCCCGGTTGTGCCGACGAGGTTATGAAAATAAGGCAGAAGATCATGGCAAGATATGTTTTTCTCATGGGATACATATTACTTTTATTTCTCGGGATATGCCTTCCTGTGTTATTATTTTAACGATATAGCTTCCGGGAGTGTCGGATAGTGTAAATTTTACCGAGTTGCCGATCGCCGAAATGGTTTTGGTTTTCCCGGAAAGATCGGTGATTGTTATTTCGACTTTATTATTTTCTTTTTGCGAATCGATATATAATTTGATTTCTTCTCCAGCTTTTATCGGATTCGGATAGAGACGTATTTCGTCACCTGTGATTTGTATTTGTTTTTCACAGCTTGAGAGAGAAACGCCTTCGTCCGTAGTTACCAAAATGTGGTATTTGTCAGAACTTTGATGGTCGTCGGGTAATTTGATATAGGGTATTCCTGAACTTAAATAGTGATTATTCCGATACCAGACAAAGTCGGTAAAATGTAATCCGTTATTGTTTTCAGGATTGTTGATAACGGAAAGGACATCATTCCATCGTAATAAAAGTATATTGTCCGGTAATTTGAACAGATTGACAGAAAATTCTTGCGTGTTTTCTTTGCTTTCTGAAATTATGGTTACCGGCTGATTGAATTTGCCTCCTCCTTCGACATTTATTTCTGCTGTTCCGGATATTCGGTCTCCCATTATTATCGTAGCTCCGGGATGGGCTTCTATTTCGATTCGGGCGGAGTTTATCTCGCAATCGAGAGGTATATTTAAAGTATTTTCTTGAGAGATTTCTACATCTTCACCGTTGATTTTCAACGAACGTATTCGTGCTTCGAAACTTTCTGTTTTCAGAAAAAAAGTTTTGGAATCACTCAGGGCACTGGCTCCATCGGGGTAGATCGCTTCAATGGTATAGGTATAGTTGCTGCCTTGGGATAATTCTTTGTCTGTTATTATCGTGTCGGTCGTTAATTCCGGAGTGATATTCGTGCCATCTCTGTATATACGAAAGTCGGGACGGTTAAACCGGATAGGTATAGAAGAACATGTTTTTGTATTTGTTTTTTGTAATAGTGCAGACCGGGGTACGGTTTGCCATTGTATTTGCGAATTTTCATCTGAGTTTTTATTCTTGACAGACCGTTTTTTTATTTCTTGCTGAGGAGGGACAACATTGCTTTGCTTTAGGGAAGAGATTCCGACTTGCAAGAAAAAGTTGTGGTCTTTATCGCTGTGTTGAGTCAGGGTTTTCCAGTTTTGCCCATCGGTAGAATATATATTCCCCTTTTGCATTATAGGAACAGCGTTGTCTGTCGCTGCCGGACTATTCGTATATGATTCTGCGTATATAGAAACGGTCAAAGCTGCATCTTTTTTGATAGTGACCGGCTTGAGCAGTTTTACTTCTATTATTTGATCTTTATCTGTCGGATCGATTTTTTGCTGGTAGGAGAAGTTCCCTTGATCGATATGAAGACTGTAAGTCGCTCCTTCAACTGAAAGGAATGTGACGGATTCCAGTGTATACCCGTCTATTTCTTGTAAGTCGTCGGTAGTCCAGCGTTGTCCGAAATAGAACGGTATTTGCTGGTTGTCTTTATCTCTTAATTGCATCCGGTAAAAGTCAGTTGCATTTCCCCAAAATATTTTTTGTCGGGATATCGGTATTTGCCACTCTATTTGCAGTTCGGTTTCGTCAGTTCGTTTTATCGAAATATTTTTTGGAGGAAGTATGTCATATACATATATAGTTGCCGTATTTCCCGAGTCGGAAGCTTTGTTGTCTGCATATATTGCAGTGACGTCATAGTGATGTATGCCTACAGGCAATGCTGTTTCTGAGAAACTTGTCGAGGTCGTTGTACCTATTTCGGTACTGTTTCGGTATATCTTGTAGCGGACAGGTTGCTCGTCTCCTTTGGGTGCTTCCCAATTTACGATAGACCTTTTTTCTTCAGATGACCATTTGGCAGAGACTTGTTCGGGTACTGCTTTAGGAGGGAATGCGTAACGTCCGTCAAGATACTCGACTCCCGATCCGATAGGATCTAGATATTTGTCGATTCTTTGATCATCGGCTGTTCCGCATTGATCCCAGAAAAGAGCTAATTTCCCGAATAGATTCCGTCCTTCTTTACGGTCGGTACAATTTGCATTTCCTCCGGTCAGAAATCCTGTTATGCGTTTGTTCTGATCGAATAACGGAGCGCCGGATGATCCGCCTTCTGTCACTCCATGTCCGTTGGCGGTACTCTTGAATATAACGTTCCAGTGTCCGTCCTGCAACCCTTGCGTCGATCCGGATTTCCAAGTGTCTGATACTGCCGGTTGGTCATAAGTCGATATTTTTTTTACATCGCCTTGCGGGTGATGTATGCAGACTCCCGATTGAGGAGCTATATTCCGACGATCCCATCCGTTATAGTATGCGTTCAGATTGTCAGGTATTTTCCCGTTTAACAATAGCAACGCTCCGTCAACACCATTCTCCAAAGGAACTCCGGCAATGTATGTGCATCCGATCATCGATACCGGAGATGTGGAGATGTTGCTCCCGCATCTTGTATTTTCATATCGGAAAAAGAATTGGGCCTGAGACAGATCGGACGCAGAGGCTTGTTCTTTAGATGAAAGCAGGCAGTGGAATGCCGTCAATAAATAAGGTTTGAGGTCTTCTTTTGTATTGTTAAGGATAGACCCGGTACATAAGAAACTGCTGGTACCTATCGGTATAATCATTTTGACGACACCGTTCTTATGATCTTGCCATTGTTCCCCTTCTTCACAGTTGATGTCAACCATACAGCTGCCAGATAGACTTTCACTGTAAGAGTCTTTAATGCTTAAATAGTTGTATCCGTATCCTATTTCTTCGATTTCGATTTCCGGATTTTGAGGGAATTCGTCACCTTCAGGGGCAACATATTCGAGGATTATATCGTCTCCTGCAACGAATTCGGTTGCAAACTTCCCTTTTCCGGAGTGAGTTTTGTGTGTATAAGCTCCCAATATATGAGTATGCGCAGAGTTATATATGAATAGCTTGCTTCCGATCGGGAGATTGAATTTTTTATAATAAAGAGAGATTGCCTTGGCCTTATTTGCCATGATCCGGAGTTGCCAGATGCGTTCTCCTCCCGGAAGAGTACTCCATACTCCGGAATTTTCAGGAGAAAAAGAGGCCGGGAGCAATACTGCCACACGAGGAGGTAAGAATTCCTCTTTCATGCGTTCATCATCTGCCTTTAGATCATCGAGTGAAAAAGGGATATATATGTTTTTGATTCCATTTTTTTTATTTTGAAGGCTTCTTGTCTTTTGGGATGCAGGATACATGAAACTGGGCGGAGTACCTCCCTCGCTTATTTGTGCGTATGAAGAAAAAACGGTCGCAGAAAATAGGATGATTGTGACCCATAAAAAATATAATGTTTTATGGGTCGACAGGGTATAATATTTCTTGTTTTGCGACATCTGTTATTTATCCTTTTTCTGGTTACGATGCCCCCATCGTTTCTTTTTCTTCAGTAGATTTTCAAAGAAAAGCCTTAATCCGATAAAACGGGTATAGTCTCGTTGTACGTCCATCGCTCGAGGATCGCTGAAAAAAGAGAGTTGACTTTCTTTCCCGAATTGTTCGGGATAGAGGACGACTATGTTATTTCCGGCAAAATATTTGGATAAAAATGACGGAAGTTTGTCGAATTCTGTATTATAGGATACGGAAGTATGTCTTGCACTTACAATGATGAACAAATCGTCTTGCAAGACGATTCCGGTTAACATAAGAATATCTTCCCAACTATCCAATATCTCGAATTCATTTCGGATGTTGTATTTTCCTTTACGGAGTATGGCTTTTAATTGTATTATGGTATTGGGATGAGCATAGAATATCGCCCGGCATCCGATTTGTTTTGCCATATTGGCCACTCTGTCAACCCATTTGACGAATCCGGTTTCAAATTCTGCTTTTTCAGGAACGGCTATGACAATGCGTGTTACCGTATTGACCGGAATGGTGCATTTGGTGATCGCAACCATTTTGTTTGTTCCTTTTAGTAAACTTTCGGTTTTTGTTCCGAAAAAACTATCTACGATGTTGGCTTTGTGATGCAATCCGATAACTATTTCCGAGATATTTTTTTCTTTCATTGTGTGAATGATACCACTTGCGATATTCATATCGTACCGAGCTATGGTTTCCATTTCGACATCTGCAGATGAAGCTATCTTGGCTGCTTTTTGCAAAGCATTTTTGGCATTGAATCCGTTGTCTTGCGATTTGTCATCGGTGACATTTATTGCATATAAAGGTGTTTTCTTTTTCGGATTTTTCAATAGTATTGCCAAATTTACAAGGTTTTCTATTGTATCGGGATTTGCTATCGGAATCAGAATACGTTCTTCTCCCGTATCTATTTTGTCTTTGAGATAGTCGTCTTGTTGTTGCTTAGTTACAAGTTCACGTGCGGCTTTTTCGGTCACGAAAGAACTGATAGTACATGTTACGAGAATCATGATAACTGTTCCGTTCAATACGTTAGAATTGAATATTCCGAGGTCATATCCGATAAGTACGGCGGCTAAGGTTGCTGCTGCTTGTGCATTACTGAGTCCGAAAATCATATTTCGGTCAACTTTCGGACGTTTAAATGTTTTTTGAGTAAACCATGCTGCTATCCATTTGGATGCCGTAGCAACGATTGACATATTGATTGCTACGATGATGGCCTCTGTACTGCTGAACACACCGTGCAGATTGATCAACATTCCGACTCCGATGAGGAAATAGGGAATAAAAAGTGCATTTCCTACAAATTCGATCCGGTTCATTAGAGGAGAAACAGCCGGGATAAACCGATTGAGGACGACACCGGCAAAAAATGCTCCGATAATTGCTTCGAGTCCGGCAAGTTGTGCCATGAATGATGCAGAGAACACTAAGGCTAATACAAAAATATATTGGGATACGTTGTCGTCGTATTTTTTGAAAAACCATCGGGTGATGCGAGGAAAGGAATATATGACAATCGTGCAGAAAATCGTTATCGATATTAAGAGGCGAATCCAGAATATCTCATTGATTTCGCCTTGTTGCATTCCTGCAATTACGGCAAGGATGATAAGCGCTCCTAATACGGTAATGATAGTGCCGGCAATGGTTGTTGTGACAGATGTGGCCCGTGATATGCCATAACGACTTACTATCGGATAGGCTACCAAGGTGTGAGAGGCATACATGCTTGCCAGCAAGATAGAGGTTTCCAGATTGAAGTGTAGGGTATAATAGCTGATTGTCGTCCCTAATATCATCGGGATAAAAAAAGTATATAGTCCGAATACGATACCTTGCGTTTTGTTTTTCTTGAAATCGTTAATATCCATCTCAAGGCCGGCTAAAAACATCAGGTAAAGAAGACCTACATTCCCGAATATCTGGAAACTGCTGTCTCGTTCGAGTAATCCGAATCCATGAGGTCCAATAATCATCCCGGCAATGATCAGTCCGATGATGTGAGGAATCCGGAATCGGTTAAGGAGTAATGGAGCAAAGAGAATGATAGTTAATACGATAAAGAATATCAGTACCGGATTTGTAAATGGTAGGGCTGGTATTATATTTTCTATGTTCATACTAACTTTTTGTTTGTTGTGAGAAAATACTTTGTGATTTCTCAAAGATTGTCCGAAAAAAAATCAGACAGGCTAAAATTCTTTACAAAAGTACAAAAAAGAGGATTAAAAATGAAAAGATATTAGAAATTGTAAATATGAGGATTGATTTATTGTATATTTTCTTCTTTTTATATGGATAATCGTGCAAAATGTTTTAATTTTGCAGCATGAACGTGTATTATTGTTATTGAAATATAAAAAAATACCGAACAAAAGAAACTGTATTTAATAGGTTATAAATAAACAAAGAAATGAAAGTAGCTATTGTTGGTGCAAGCGGTGCGGTAGGCCAGGAGTTTCTCCGTGTATTGGATGAAAGAAATTTCCCGATAGATGAATTGTTGTTGTTCGGCTCTTCTCGTAGTGCCGGATCTGAATATGTTTTCCGGAATAAAAAAATTGTAGTGAAGGAGCTGAAGCATAATGACGATTTTAAAGGCGTGGACATTGCTTTTACTTCTGCCGGTGCAGGAACATCAAAAGAGTTTGAATCGACGATTACGAAATATGGAGCTGTGATGATCGATAACTCGAGTGCTTTTCGTATGGATGACGATGTGCCTTTGGTCGTTCCGGAGGTGAATGGCCCGGATGCAAAAATCCGTCCTCGAGGAGTGATTGCCAATCCAAATTGTACGACAATTCAGATGGTTGTAGCATTGAAAGCTATCGAGGATTTGTCTCATATAAAGGCCGTACACGTAGCTACATATCAGGCTGCCAGCGGTGCTGGGGCATCGGCAATGGCAGAGTTGGTCCATCAATATGAAGAGTTGATGAAGGGAGATAAACCGACGATAGAGAAATTTTATTATCAGTTGGCATATAACGTAATTCCTCAGGTAGATGTGTTTACCGATACATTGTATACGAAGGAGGAGATGAAAATGTACAACGAGACGCGGAAAATTATGCATTCTGATGTGAAAGTGAGTGCTATGTGCGTACGTGTTCCGGTTATGCGTGCTCATTCAGAGTCTATTTGGGTAGAAACCGAGCGTCCTATTTCGGTTGCTGAGGCACGTGAGGCATTTTCTAAAGCGGAGGGCGTTGTTTTGATGGATGATCTTGCAAACAAGATATACCCTATGCCGCTCGATATTGCCGGGAAAGATCCAGTGTATGTCGGTCGTGTGCGTGAGGATCTTGCTAATCCGAACGGGTTGACATTTTGGACTGTGAGTGATCAGATAAAGAAAGGTGCTGCACTGAACGCTGTACAGATTGCCGAGTATTTGATCCGTGAAAAAGCTCTTTGATAAGAAACAGATTAGTCATAACATAACAATTAACTGATACGAGGCGACCCATCATATATGAGTCGCCTCGTATTGTTTGGAAGCTGTTTTCTATCGGTAAAGAGACTTTTGCCGGATTGCCGTTCTTTTTGAAAATTTATTTCGGATAGTTTCTTTTGAGTATGTTTTGTCGTTTTTATGAGGATGATAGAGGCTATCTGACGAGTGAAAAACGAGAAAACAGATCGGGAGAAAACGTAAAAATGACCTGATAATATTTTCTGTATCGGAAAATTGAGTCGGGCTTTTAATTTATTGGAAAAGAAATATTATCTTTCGGTCTGTTTTCGGTTCTTTTCCTTCTTTTTCGCTTCATTGTTTGAGAAGACTTCGGTGTTTGCAACCTATGAAACCGAATATTCTTAGAAAAAGAAACCAGAAGATTTTCTCAGAATAAATTAAAAAACAGTTTCTAAAAACCTGACTTATGGAAAAAGGAAATTATCCTACCGATTTGGATAGTCTTTTTAGAATAATAGATGAAGAAATTTGTTGTTCGGAGGATTCCAAAAAACCTTTGATCGGTATAACTACATATACGAAAGAGGGGGCTTCTTGTGTCGCTAATCTTTATGTAAATTCGGTTATTCAGGCCGGTGGCAGCCCGGTACTTATTCCATTGTGTGATGATATTGCCTTGTTGTCGGGAATTGTAGCCCGTTTAGACGGGTTGCTGCTAACAGGAGGAGGGGATATTTCACCTTTGTTTTTGAATGAAGAGCCGCATCCTAAACTTCAAGATGTAGATTTATCCCGGGATTGTTGGGAGATTGCAGTGTTACGTATGGCTTCTTTGAGGCAGATTCCGATTTTTGGAATTTGTAGAGGACATCAGTTGATTAATGCTGTGTTCGGAGGGAAAAATTATCAGGATATTCCGAGCCAACATTTAGGTGAGATCATTCAGCATTCCCAGAAACAGCCTCGCGAATTTGTATCGCATACGGTTACCGTAAAGTCGGATACTTTGTTGGCTTCATTGATCGGTGAGGGACGTATAGCTGTAAATTCTATTCATCATCAAGGGGTGTGGGAGGTTGCTCCGGGATTTATCGAGAGCGCAGTTGCGCCCGATGGTGTCAATGAAGGCATGGAGTCTAAAACGGCGTCGATTTTTAGTGTGCAGTGGCATCCTGAAGGTTTGGTGTGTGCCGGCAATAAGAAGATGCTGAATTTGTTTGTTCATTTAGTTAAAGAAGCGGAAATATATGCTCGAGCGAAAAATTTTCATTTTCGACATGTCTCATTAGATTCTCATTGTGATACTCCTATGTTTTTCCCTGAAAAGATAGATATCGGGGTTAGGGATACTCGTCTGAAGGTCGATTTGCCTAAGATGAGGGACGGGCAGATTGATGCAGAATGTATGGTGGCTTATTTGCCTCAAAGAGAACGGGATGATGTTGCTCTTGAAGCTGCTACCCGAAAGGCTGATGCTATATTGAATGAACTGAAACACCAGATATCCGTACATCGGGATAAAGTCGGGCAGGCATTTTCAAGAAAAGATCTTATCGAGTTGAAACATGCTGGGAAGAAGGCTATTTTCTTGGGGATTGAAAATGGGTATGCTATCGGAAAAGATTTTTCTAATTTGTCTCGTTTCAGGGACATGGGAGTCGTATATATGACTCTGTGTCATAATGGGAATAACGACATTTGCGATTCTGCCAGCGGTGAGCCTGAGCATAATGGATTGAGTGATTTCGGGAAAAGTGTGGTGCGAGAGATGAATCGAATAGGAATGATGGTGGATCTTTCTCATGCTTCGGAAAAATCTTTTTATGATGCGTTGGAAGTGAGTTCAGCTCCGATTATAGCATCGCATTCATCATGCCGTGCCATTTGTGACCATCGGCGAAATTTGACCGATGAGCAGATCGTTGCTTTAGCCCGCCACGGAGGTGTTGTCCAGATTTGTTTGTATTTGAATTTTCTTACTTCAAAGGAGAATGCTGATGTAAAATGTATCGTAGAGCATATCAATCATGTTGTAAAACTGGTGGGTGTGGATTATGTCGGCATTGGCTCTGATTTTGACGGAGGAGGGGGAATTCCGGGATGTGATGCCGCAAATGAGTTGATAAATATTACTAAAGAATTGATTCGGCAGGGATATTCGGAGAACGATCTTGCAAAAATATGGGGAGGTAACTTCTTGCGTGTGATGGATCAAGTGCAACGGGTTTGTTGATCTTACCCCTTAAAAAGTGTAAACAAACGGGTCGTTTTACTGTATTCGTAGAAAAATCCTGTATCTTTACAAGGTTTTCTTGCTTATGAAAGACGGTGTCTGTTCTAAAAAGAAATAAGATGTCTATAAATATGTTTAACCGAAAACGAATGTTTGTCCCTCTTCTCTGTGTAGCGGGACTATTACTGTTTCAATTGGTTTCTTGTAAAAATAAAACTGTTTCGTCATCTGTTCAAGAGAGTGCCCCTGTTGTCGATGTCCCTGTTTTTAATGCAGATAGTGCGTATGCATATATGCAAAAGCAAGTAGATTTCGGGTATCGAATACCCAATACTCCGGAACATTTGGCTACGGCTTCTTATCTGGCTTCGGAATTAAACCGTCATGGTGCGGAGGTACAGGTGCAGGATGCAGATGTGGTTGCTTTTGACGGGACTGTATTGCATGCGAAGAACATAATAGGAATCTTTAGTCCTGAGAAAACGGACCGAATATTGCTATTTGCACATTGGGATAGTCGTCCTTTTGCCGATAATGATCCGGATGAGGCGAACCATCGGAAGCCTGTTTTGGGGGCTAACGATGGAGCCAGTGGTGTGGGTGCTTTGCTTGAAATTGCCCGGCAGATCGGAATGAAGTCTCCTCAAGTGGGTGTAGATATTATCTTTTTCGATGCAGAAGATTATGGTCAACCCTATTTTTCGACTCATTCTGAAGTGCAGGATTCTTGGGCATTGGGTACCCAATATTGGGTGCGTCGCCCGCATCGTCCCGGCTATCGGGCACGTTTCGGAATTTTGTTGGATATGGTAGGCGGGGAAAATGCTGTTTTTGCTCGTGAAAAAGCTTCATTACAGTATGCTCCGGGGATTGTTGATAAAGTTTGGAAGAAAGCACAGTCTTTAGGTTATGGGAAATATTTTTCCGATAATGAGGGGGGATACATTATCGATGATCATGTATATGTCAATAAAATGGGCATTCCGAGTATCGATATAATACAGTATGATGCATCTTCTGATTCGGGATTTAATCCGCAGTGGCATACGGTACACGATACGATGGATCATATCGATAAGGAGACTTTAAAGGCTGTCGGACAGACTGTATTGGCAGTTATATATAATGAGTAAATTAATGAACGGGATATGAAAACTATAAATGAATTACAGGATGAAATTGTAGAAGAGTTCTCGGCTTTTGACGATTGGATGGATAAATATGCTTTGTTGATCGACTTGGGCAACTCTTTGAAACCTTTGGATGAAAAATATAAAACCGAGAATAATCTGATTGAAGGATGCCAGAGCCGCGTGTGGCTACAAGCTGATTATAAAGATGGAAAGGTCTTTTTTCAGGGGGAAAGCGATGCTGTGATTGTGAAAGGTCTGGTTTCGTTGCTTATAAATGTTCTTTCGGGTCATACACCGGATGAAATATTGAATTCGGAATTGTATTTTATCGAGAAAATCGGTCTGAAGGAGCATTTGTCTCCGACCCGTTCGAACGGACTGTTGTCGATGGTGAAGCAGATGCATCTTTATGCGTTGGCTTTTAAAGTTAAGAATGAGAAATAACTACTTAAATAATTATTTAACTATAAATCTTACATTATGTTTAAAAAACACCCTAAAGGATTAATTGCCGCGGCTCTTGCCAATATGGGAGAACGTTTTGGCTTTTATATTATGATGGCAATTCTGACGTTGTTTATTTCTGCAAAGTTCGGATTGTCTGAGACTACGACCGGATATATTTATTCTGCGTTTTATGCTTCGATCTATATACTTGCATTGGTGGGAGGAGTGATTGCCGATAAGACAAAGAATTTTAAGGGAACGATTCTTGCCGGTTTGATTATGATGGCTATTGGCTACCTTATTATTGCTATTCCTACCCCGACTCCTGTTCCGAGTTTAGGACTTTATCTGGCTCTTACATGTTTCGGATTATTGGTAATTGCTTTTGGAAATGGTCTGTTTAAAGGAAATTTGCAAGCATTGGTCGGTCAGATGTATGATAATCCGAAATATTCGAGTTTACGCGATTCGGGATTCCAGATTTTCTATATGTTTATCAATATCGGGGGATTTTTTGCTCCGTGGATTGCAATCGGAGTGAGAAACTGGTGGCTGAAAGTAAACCATTTTGATTATGATGCATCGTTACCCGAGCTTTGTCATCAGTATTTAGAGCAAGGAAGCAGTATGCCTGCACAAGCTATGGATAATCTGAGCACTTTAGCTAATAGCGTTTGTCTGGATGGTACGCAGGTAACAGATATGAATGTATTTGTGAACAGTTATCTGGATGTGTTTAACCGGGGATTTCAGTATGCTTTTATGGCAGCAATCGTGGCTATGTTGATATCTTTGGTTATTTATGTGGTAAATAAGAACCGTTTCCCAGATCCGGCTAAAAAAGAGAACAGCAATGCCGATACGGTTTCTGCGGTGAGCAGAGAAGATATAAAAATGAGTGCCACAGAAATAAAACAACGTATTTATGCGCTGTTTGCTGTGTTCGGTGTGGTTATTTTCTTCTGGCTGTCTTTTCATCAGAATGGATATTCGTTGACGTATTTTGCCCGGGATTATGTGGACTTGAGCGTAATAAATATTAATTTAGGGTTTACTCAGATTAAGGGAGCAGAAATATTTCAATGTGTGAATCCGTTTTTTGTTGTAGCTCTTACTCCATTGATCATGTGGTTTTTCGGGATGTTGAAGGCAAAAGGGAAAGAACCTTCTACTCCGATGAAGATCGCTATCGGTATGGGCATAGCAGCATTGGCGTATGTCTTTTTGATGGTATTTTCTTTGACTTTGCCGGCAAAGGATGCTTTAAGTTCAATGACTACTGCAGAAATTGACGCAATTCGGGTGACACCTTGGATTATGATCGGTTTGTATTTTATTCTTACCGTGGCAGAGTTGTTTATTTCTCCGCTAGGATTATCTTTTGTATCGAAAGTAGCACCTCCCCATTTGCAGGGATTGATGCAGGGATGTTGGCTTGCTGCGACAGCAGTAGGTAATTCTTTGCTGTTCATCGGGGGTATTTTATATACAACTGTGCCGATTTGGGCTTGTTGGCTGGTGTTTGTCGGTGCGACTGCCGCATCGATGATTGTGATGCTTTCTATGGTGAAGTGGTTGGAACGTGTAGCTAATTAACAGATGTAATAATGTGATTAACGATTGAGTATTGTGGTATTTCTTAAGAGATACTCTTTACTCAATCGTTTTTATTTTGGTCGGTATGAGAACTTCCGGAAAGTTATGGATAGGGAAATCGGCGGGAGAGGTAATACAAGGAGAAAACAGCTTTGATATTATCCGGTATTTTTTGTCTTTTGCCGTACTGGTCGGTCATTTTAGGGTGATTACCGGAATTCCGTATTATTTCCCGATGAGTTCTGTGGATGCGGTACATGGATTTTTTATTTTAAGCGGTTTTCTCGTTTTTTATAGTTATATGCGTAATCCCGATATCCGTCATTATACTGAAAGACGGACTCGTCGGATATTGCCTCCCTATGTTTTTATTGTGACTTTGTGTTGGATGGGAGGAGTACTGGTCTCTACTCTTCCTGTGGGAGAATATTTGTTCTCGGCTCAGTTATGGAAATATATTGCAGCAAATTATTCTTTTCTTAATTTTATTGAGCCTGCTTTGCCCGGCTGTTTTCAGGGTGAAGCCGTAAACGGTTCTCTATGGACGATGAAGGTGGAAATTCTGTTATATATAACAGTGCCGATAGTATATTATTTGATGAAAAAGTTTCGGCCTTTTCCTGTTTTTATTGTCATATTTATATTTTCTACATTATATAATGAATTATTTTATTACTTGAATGAGAAAACGGGGAATGAAATATTCGGAATTTTGAAAAGACAGGTGGGCGGGCAACTCCTTTATTTTTATTCTGGAACATTGGTTTTGCTGTGTTTTGATTATTTCCGTAGATATATTAAGTTTTTGTTCCCGGTTGCAGTATTGGTGTGCTATTTTAGATATGATGTGCCTTTATTGATATATGTCGAGCCATTAGCTTTTGCTGTGGTGCTTATCGGGTGTGCGTATTATATAAAATGGTTTGTTTTTATGCGTAAGTTCGGAAATGTAGCATACGGAATCTATTTGTTTCATTTTCCGGTTATCCAACTCTCTATTTGGTTGGGTATTAATGAAAAAAGTCATATTCTCTGTTTCGCTTTTTGTGTTGCGGGAACATTGTTGCTGTCTATTTTATCGTGGCTTTTGCTGGAAAAACCGATTCTTTCCAATAGAATGTTCTCTTCTAAATAGTTTTCTACTTTTGAGAATGGATTTATCATTAGAGATTCAGAACAGTTCGAGCTGTCGTTCGAGAAGCTGGAAGGTCATTCGGTGATAAGGTGTAGTCCCGAATTTTCGAATCGCAGTTCGATGAGCTTTAGTGGGATAACCTTTGTTTTTGTCCCAATTATATTGTGGATATTGTTCGTGAAGAGCATTCATATAATCGTCCCGATATGTTTTTGCCAACACGGATGCTGCTGCGATCGATAGAAAACGTCCGTCTCCTTTTATTTCACAACTATGCGGAATATTTTGGTACGGTTTGAATCGGTTGCCGTCGATTAGAAGATACTCGGGGCGTACTGATAATTGTTCGATGGCACGATGCATTGCAAGGAAAGATGCGTTCAGAATATTTATTTTGTCAATTTCTTCCGGTGATACGCAGCCTACAGCCCAAGCGATAGCTTCTTTTTCTATTGAAGGTCGGAGTTCATATCGTTGTTTTTCGGTCAGTTTCTTTGAGTCGTTTAATGTCTCGCATGTGAAATCGGATGGTAAAATGACCGCTGCTGCATATACAGCACCGGCCAGACAACCGCGGCCGGCTTCATCGCATCCGGCTTCGACAACATTTTTATTTTTGTATTGTAGTAGCATTATCTATTTATATTATTATTTCGATATTGAGTTTGATAAACCATTGTCCATTTTCTTTCTCGACAAATCCGAATTTATGTGTTTTGCTATCTCCCATAGATAGTTTTGCGTTTTGATAAAGATATCTGTCAAATTCAGCTCGTTTTGTAGAATCGAGTAGTTCGATTTCTCCGCATGTGTCGATTATGGCAAATGTCCGAGTGTGCCCGTATCCTCGATAGCGTTTTGTCGATCGTAAGCCTGTGGCTAAAGCATATAAAAATTGTTGTACTTTGTATTCGTAAAAATTGTTTTTGTAAATTAACTCCTCTTTTATTTTATAAGGGTTAGTATTTTTTATTTCGGTTATTATTTCAGGGATTGCGGACAATCCGGTTGTGTAGAATAACCGTGTTATTTCTGCAAGTAATTTAGGAAAATGCAGATCGATCATGCATAGATTTTCTAAAAAGAATTTGTTTTCGGCCGTTGTATATTTAAGTTTTCCTCCCAATCTGTAAATTTCCGTAAGCCGTTGCTGTACTTCTTGAGCTCCGTCAATTCTGTTGATACGATTACTTTCAGGGTTGGAGAATTTAACATTCTGGATGTCATATTTCAGATTGTTTGCCCGGTTGGCAGGCAATATGTTCCATTTAGATTTTATACAAACAGTAATTTCTTGGCGTTGAGCGATCTCTTTTTCCGGATCGAAATAAATGACAGAAAAATCGCTTTTGTCATCTGCTGTGCTTTGAAACCATGTATAATGGAGAGTTTCGAGAATGGGATCACAACTTGGAACAGAATAGTCGTTTTCTCTTGTCTCTTGTAAGGTCGAAAGAATTTCTGTTGCGGCATTTTTACATTTTATACGAGGCATTCTTTGTGTTTTTTCACCCTGTCTTATCAAAACATCTGTTGGCGTTAGCCGGTATGTTATTTTCCCGCATTCGTCGTTCCTGATAAGTTTGGCAACCGGGTAGGGGCATTCATTTTCACAATTATCATTGTAAAAACGTATGTCTCCTTCACCTATTATACGTAATAAGGCATACGCTTTAGCCCATTCTGTTTGGTTTCCTATAAGCTGCATAAAAAATAAAATTGGAGTGTTCATGAACAAAAATACAAGATATTTTGTTTATCTTATACTTCGTGAGAGGAAAATGAAGGTTTGCCGATCGAAAAATTGATTCGATGAGGTTTGGTTGATTTTATGTAATTTGTTGTGTTGTTATTTAGTTTGATTTAAAGTTGGAAGATGGAGGACGATTCTGTAGTGGGATTGTCCTCTTTTCTTTAAATGTACAGATTTTTTCTCGTTATTTTTATTTTTGAGTTTTTGATATGTCTATTAGAAAGAGTGTGAGGTTGTGAGCATTTTATTCTCTTTTTATTTGGTTACTAATGATTTAGTCATTATCTTTGCATCGTTTTTGATGGTAAAATGGGCCGATGCACTTATGCAACTATTTGATAGACAGGGTGTAATGGCTATTTTGGCGTCTTTTACGTAGAAATAAAAAATTGCGATTTATAAATTTAAAGATTAAAAAAAGTTCTAAGAAATGCCTACAATTCAGCAATTAGTAAGAAAAGGACGGGTTGTTTTGGAAGACAAAAGTAAATCTCCTGCATTGGATTCATGTCCTCAAAGACGTGGAGTTTGTGTCAGGGTTTATACTACGACTCCCAAGAAACCTAACTCTGCAATGCGTAAAGTAGCAAGGGTGCGTTTGACAAATGGTAAAGAGGTTAACTCTTATATCCCGGGAGAAGGACACAATTTGCAAGAACACTCTATTGTATTGGTACGAGGTGGTCGTGTGAAAGACCTTCCGGGTGTGCGTTATCACATTGTTCGCGGTACTTTGGATACTGCGGGTGTTGGTGGCCGTACGCAACGTCGCTCAAAATACGGTGCTAAGAGACCGAAACCGGGTGCTCCTGCAGCAAAAGGTAAAAAGTAATTTTGTCGAGGGACAAAGAAGAGAATTTAAAATTAGTGTAAAACGCTAGTTTGAGTTTATTGGATAGGCTGATTAGGTTGAGTAAATAAAGCCGGCGGGCTTTGTTGAAGATGTGATAAGCAACCAAAAACAAGAACAACAATTTTTTGTAAAAATGAGAAAAGCAAAACCAAAGAAACGGGTCGTTCTTCCTGATCCGGTCTTCAGTGATGTTAAGGTTACGAAGTTCGTTAACCATTTAATGTATGATGGCAAGAAAAATGTTGCCTATACGATTTTCTATACTGCTTTGGAAAATGTAAAGACGAAATTGTCTGATGACGAAAAATCGGCTCTTGAAATTTGGAAAAAGGCATTGGAAAATATTACTCCTCAAGTAGAGGTGAAATCTCGCCGTGTGGGTGGTGCTACATTTCAAGTTCCTACAGAAATCCGCCCCGATCGTAAAGAATCTATTTCAATGAAAAATTTAATACAGTATGCCCGTAAAAGAGGCGGTAAGACGATGGCGGATAAGTTGGCCGCAGAAATCGTTGACGCTTATAATGAACAGGGCGGAGCTTTCAAACGAAAAGAAGATATGCACAAAATGGCTGAAGCTAACCGTGCATTTGCTCACTTTAGATTTTAATTGAAAATAAACAAGGAATACAACGATGGCAAAAGCTGATGAATTATTGAAGTATACCAGAAATATTGGTATTATGGCACATATCGATGCCGGAAAGACTACGACTTCTGAACGTATTCTTTTCTATACCGGATTGACTCATAAAATCGGTGAGGTACATGACGGGGCAGCGACAATGGACTGGATGGAGCAGGAGCAGGAACGTGGTATTACGATTACCTCTGCTGCGACTACTACATGGTGGAGTTATGCTGGAGATAAATTTAAGATAAACCTGATCGATACTCCGGGGCACGTGGATTTTACCGCAGAGGTAGAACGTTCGCTCCGTATATTAGATGGAGCTGTTGCTGCATTTTGTGCTGTAGGTGGTGTTGAGCCTCAGTCTGAAACAGTATGGCGTCAGGCTGATAAATATAATGTTCCGCGTATCGGTTATGTGAATAAGATGGACCGCTCAGGGGCAAACTTCTTTGAAGTAGTGCGTCAATTGAAAGACGTACTCGGTGCAAATCCTTGTCCGATTGTTATTCCTATTGGAGCGGAAGAAACATTCAAAGGACTGGTCGACCTGATCACTATGAAGGCTATTTATTGGCATGATGAAACGATGGGTGCGGATTTCAGTATTGAAGAAATCCCGGCAAGTTTGCAAGAAGAGGCTGAAGAATGGCGTGAAAAAATGCTTGAAAAAGCTGCGGAATGCGATGATGCATTGATGGAAAAATTCTTTGATGATCCTGCTACAATTACGGAAGATGAGATACGTGCCGCTATTCGCAAAGGAACTTTGGCAATGCAAATCGTACCGATGCTTTGCGGGTCTTCTTTTAAGAATAAGGGGGTTCAGACTTTGTTGAATGCCGTTTGTGCTTATTTGCCGAGTCCTGTAGATACACCGGCGATTATTGGTCATGATCCTAATGACCCGGACAAAGAAATTTCAAGAAAACCGTCTTCAGAAGAACCGATGGCTGCTTTGGCATTTAAAATTGCTGTCGATCCGTATGTGGGACGTCTTTGTTTCTTCCGTGTTTATTCAGGAGAAATTCCTGCCGGATCGTACGTGCTGAACACTCGTTCGGGAAAGAAAGAACGTGTATCTCGTTTGTTCCAGATGCATTCGAATAAACAAAATCCTAAGGATGTTATCGGTTGTGGTGATATTGGTGCCGGTGTTGGTTTTAAAGATATCCGTACCGGTGATACTCTATGTGCAGAAGATGCTCCGATTGTTCTTGAGTCTATGGACTTCCCCGATCCGGTTATCGGTATTGCTGTTGAGCCTAAGACTCAAAAGGATATGGATAAACTTAGTCTCGGCTTGCAGAAATTGGCAGAAGAGGATCCGACCTTTACTGTTAAGTCTGATGAAGAGACCGGCCAAACGGTTATTAGCGGTATGGGTGAGCTTCATCTTGATATTATTATCGATCGTCTGAAACGTGAGTTTAAAGTCGAATGTAATCAAGGTCGTCCTCAGGTGTCTTATAAAGAGGCTATTACTCAGCCGGTTGAACTTCGTGAAGTTTACAAAAAACAAACGGGTGGACGTGGTAAATTTGCTGATATTATCGTTCGTGTAGAACCTGCAGATCCTGATTTTGAAGGCGGATTGCAGTTTGTCGATGAAGTCAAAGGTGGTAATATTCCCAAAGAATTCATCCCTTCTATCCAGAAAGGTTTTACTACGGCTATGAGAAACGGTGTATTGGCCGGATATCCGCTGGATCAGTTGAAAGTTACTGTAATTGACGGATCTTTCCATCCTGTCGATTCTGACCAGTTATCATTCGAGGTTTGTGCTATTCAAGCGTTTAAAAAAGCGTGTGAAAAAGCAAAACCCGTGTTGCTCGAGCCGATTATGAAGATCGAAGTTGTGACTCCGGAAGAAAGCATGGGAGATGTGATCTCTGACTTGAACAAGCGTCGTGGTCAGGTAGAGGGAATGGAATCAAGCCGTTCAGGTGCTCGTATCGTGAAAGCGAAAGCTCCTTTGGCAGAAATGTTCGGATATGTGACTTCTTTACGTACGATTACCTCAGGGCGTGCAACATCTACTATGACGTTCTCTCATTATGCAGAGGTCAGCACAGCAATTGCAAAACAAGTATTGACTGAAGCTCAAGGACGCGTAGATTTATTATAAGATAATAAAAAAGTAGCAGGTTAGCGAATGACTCTTAACCTGCTGCTTAATATGTTTTTAATTTTTCAAATCAATAAAACACGAATGAGTCAAAAAATTAGAATTAAATTGAAATCTTATGATCATAACTTGGTCGATAAATCGGCTGAGAAGATCGTAAAGACTGTGAAAGCAAGCGGGGCCGTTGTAAGCGGACCTATACCTTTGCCTACACACAAACGTATTTTCACTGTAAACCGTTCGACTTTTGTTAATAAAAAGTCGAGAGAGCAATTTGAATTGTCTTCTTACAAAAGGCTGATCGACATTTACAGTTCTACTGCAAAGACTGTAGATGCATTGATGAAGTTGGAATTGCCGAGCGGTGTAGAAGTAGAAATTAAAGTGTAATTTTTTAATTAAAGAGAAATGCCAGGATTATTGGGAAAAAAAATCGGAATGACATCCGTTTTCAGTGCCGATGGAAAAAATGTTCCATGCACTGTTATCGAAGTGGGTCCTTGTGTAGTTACTCAGATTAAAACTGTTGAAGTTGACGGTTATGAAGCTGTTCAGGTAGGTTTTGACGATAAGAAAGAAAAACATACCAATAAACCAGAAATGGGACACTTCAAAAAGGCTGGAGTAACCCCCAAGAGACACTTGGCCGAGTTCAAGGGTTTTGAGACAGAGTACAAATTGGGAGATGTTATTTCTATCGATTTGTTCGCAGAAGATGATTTTGTCGATGTAGTCGGAACTTCGAAAGGAAAAGGTTACCAAGGTGTTGTAAAACGTCATGGTTTTGGAGGTGTTGGCCAAACAACTCATGGTCAGCATAACCGTTTGCGTGCTCCGGGTTCTATCGGTGCATGTTCTTATCCTGCCCGTGTGTTCAAAGGAACTCGTATGGCCGGTCAAACAGGTAATGAGAGAGTAACTGTACAAAACCTGCAAGTGTTAAAGGTAATACCAGAACATAATCTTTTGATGATCAAGGGTTCTGTACCGGGATGTAAAGGTTCAATCGTAATAATAGAAAAGTAATGGAACTGAGCGTATATAACATAAAAGGTGAAGATACAGGAAAAAAGGTTACGTTGAACGATGCTGTCTTCGGCATTGACGTTAACGAACATGCCATATACCTGGATGTGAAGCAGTTCATGGCTAATAAACGTCAGGGAACTCACAAATCTAAAGAGAGAAGCGAAATTTCGGGAAGTACTCGTAAATTGAAAAAACAAAAAGGTACTGGTGGTGCTCGTTCTGGAGATATCAATTCTCCGGTAATGGTAGGTGGTGCCCGTGTTTTTGGTCCGAAACCGAGAGATTATAGCTTCAAATTGAATAAAAAAGTGAAGGCTTTAGCTCGTAAATCGGCTTTGTCATTAAAAGCTCAAGATAATGCTATTGTCGTAGTAGAAGACTTCTCTTTCGAAGCTCCTAAAACAAAAGAATTTGTTAGCGTTGCTAAAAACTTGCAACTTGCTGATAAAAAGTTGCTTTTAGTTTTAGCAGACCAAAATAAAAACGTATATTTGTCAGCTCGTAATGTCGTGAAGGCAAAAGTTGTAACAGTTTCTGAACTAAATACTTACAAAGTACTTGATTGTGCAAGTCTTGTTTTGACCGAAAGTTCAGTTGCTGCTATTAATAATTTTTAATGTAAAGGAGGCGAAATAATGGCAATTATTATTAAACCGATTGTTACAGAAAAGATGACTGCTATGGCTGATAAGTTGAATCGCTATGGCTTTGCAGTTTGTCCGGATGCCAATAAACAGCAAATTAAAAAAGCTGTTGAGGAAATGTATAATGTAACAGTTGTGGATGTAAATACAATGAACCACAAAGGCAAGAAAAAAAGCCGTTACACAAAAGCTGGTTTGATCGTAGGTAGAACTGCGTCATACAAAAAGGCCTTGGTTACATTGAAAGAAGGTGAATCGATTGATTTTTATAGCAATATTTAATTAAAAAATGGCAGTACGTAAATTAAAGCCCACAACACCGGGGCAGAGACACAAGATTATTGGTGCATTTGATAAAATCACTGCTAGTGCGCCAGAAAAGTCTCTTGTAGTTGGTATCAGAAAATCGGGTGGACGTAACAACGAAGGTCATCTTACGATGCGTTATATCGGTGGCGGACATAAACGTAAATACAGGATTATCGATTTCAAGAGAAATAAAGACGGTGTACCGGCAACTGTAAAAAGTATCGAATACGATCCGAATCGTTCGTCTCGTATCGCATTACTTTATTATGTTGACGGTGAAAAACGCTACATTATTGCACCTAATGGTCTTGAAGTAGGCGCGACAGTTATGTCAGGTGATACTGCAGCTCCCGAAGTAGGAAATGCTTTGCCCTTGCAAAATATTCCTATCGGTACTGTAATTCACAACATCGAACTTCGTCCGGGTCAAGGAGCCGCATTGGTTCGTTCGGCCGGGGTTTTCGCTCAGTTGACTTCGCGAGAAGGAAAGTATGCAATTATCAAATTACCTTCTGGAGAGACGAGAAAGATCCTCTCTACATGTAAGGCTACGATTGGTAGTGTAGGTAACTCGGACCATGCATTGGAAAGATCAGGTAAAGCTGGTCGTTCTCGCTGGTTGGGTCGTCGTCCTCGTAACCGAGGTGTTTCTATGAACCCTGTCGATCACCCGATGGGTGGTGGTGAAGGCCGTTCATCAGGAGGACATCCGAGATCACGTAAAGGCTTGTATGCAAAGGGCCTGAAGACGAGAGCTCCGAAGAAGCACTCTTCAAAGTATATTATTGAAAGAAGGAAAAAGTAATCTGATTAATTAAGCAACTATGAGTCGTTCGTTGAAAAAAGGCCCATATATCAGTGTGAAACTGGAAAAGAAAGTTTCGGCTATGGAAGAATCCGGCAAAAAGTCTGTTATCAAGACTTGGTCGAGAGCTTCTATGATTTCTCCGGATTTTGTAGGACATACTTTCGCAGTTCACAATGGTAATAAATTTATTCCCGTGTATGTTACTGAAAACATGGTAGGACACAAGTTGGGTGAATTTGCACCTACTCGTAATTTCCGTGGTCATGGCGGTAACAAAAAGAAATAAGGGTCAGTCGGGAATTTGAGAATTTCAAATAAAAAACAGAATTAAAAAATGGGTGCAAGAAAAAAAATATCAGCCGATAAAAGAAAAGAAGCCCTGAAAACAAAGTACTTTGCTAAATTGAACAATGTACCTACTTCGCCCCGTAAAATGCGTTTGGTTGCAGATATGGTGAGAGGCATGGAGGCATTTAAGGCTTTAGGAGTACTGAAGTTTTCTTCCAAAGAAGCTTCTGCAAGACTGGAAAAATTATTGCGTTCTGCTATTGCTAACTGGGAACAGAAGAATGAACGCAAAGCTGAAAGCGGAGAGCTTTACATTTCAGAAATCTACGTGGATTCTGCTGCAATGCTGAAAAGACTTCGTCCTGCTCCTCAAGGTAGAGGATATAGAATTCGTAAGCGTTCGAACCACGTAACTTTGTTTGTTGACACAATGAGTAAAAACGATAACCAAATTTAAGCAGGATGGGACAGAAAGTAAATCCGATAAGTAACCGTTTAGGAATCATCCGTGGATGGGATTCTAACTGGTATGGCGGCAAAAATTATGGAGACACGTTGTTGGAAGACAGCAAAATCCGTAAATATTTGAATGCCCGTCTTGCAAAAGCAAGTGTATCACGTATTGTGATAGAACGTACATTGAAATTGATCACTATAACCGTGTGCACAGCACGTCCGGGTATCATCATCGGTAAAGGCGGTCAGGAAGTTGATAAACTGAAAGAAGAGCTGAAAAAGATTACCGATAAAGATGTTCAGATCAATATCTATGAAGTGAAAAGACCTGAATTGGACGCAACGATCGTTGCTAGTAACATCGCTCGCCAGATAGAAGGCAAGATCGCTTACCGCCGTGCCGTTAAAATGGCTATCGCCTCTACCATGCGTATGGGTGCTGAAGGTATCAAAGTCCAAGTTTCCGGCCGTTTGAACGGGGCTGAAATGGCGCGTTCCGAAATGTATAAAGAAGGACGTACTCCTTTGCATACATTGCGTGCCGATATCGATTATGCTTTGGTAGAAGCTCTCACTAAAGTGGGCTTGATCGGTGTTAAGGTTTGGATTTGCCGTGGAGAAATTTACGGAAAGAAAGATCTTGCTCCTTCATTTACCAGCTCGAAAGAGACTCGCGGTAATAATGGCGGTGGCATGGGAGCTAAAAAAGGCTTCAAAAAACAAAAAAGTAATCGTTAAACGAATTGAATTAACAGAAGATGTTACAACCGAAGAAGACAAAATTCAGAAGACAACAGAAAGGGCGTATGAAAGGTTACGCTCAGCGAGGTAATCAGTTGGCCTTCGGTTCTTTTGGTATAAAATGTTTGCAATCGAAATGGATAACCGGACGTCAGATAGAAGCTGCACGTATTGCTGTTACCCGTTATATGCAGCGTCAAGGTCAAATCTGGATCAGAATATTCCCGGATAAGCCTATTACCAAGAAACCGGCTGAGGTGCGTATGGGTAAAGGTAAAGGTTCGCCCGAAGGTTTCGTGGCTCCTGTAACCCCGGGAAGAATCCTTATCGAAGTGGAAGGGGTACCTTTTGATGTTGCTAAAGAAGCATTGCGTTTGGCAGCTCAGAAGCTTCCTGTGACTACGAAGTTTATTGTTCGTCGTGACTACGATGCTAATCAAAATGCGTAATTAAGTTATGAAAATTGCAGAAATTAGAGAATTAAGTACCAAGGAATTGGCAGAAAGAATCGAAGCAGAAGCTGTGGCTTTGAACCGGATGGAGATCAATCACAGTATTTCTCCTTTGGATAATCCTGCACAAATAAAACTTACTCGCAGGATGATTGCGCGCATGAAAGGTGAGTTGCGCCAGAGAGAACTTAACAAACAATAACCAATTGAGCCTGATGGAAACAAGAAACTTAAGAAAAGAAAGAGTCGGGGTGGTTACCAGTAACAAAATGGACAAAACCATTACTGTTGCCGTTAAATGGAAAGAAAAACACCCTATTTATGGTAAATTCGTGAACAAAACGAAAAAATACCATGCTCATGACGAAAAGAACGAGTGCAACATTGGTGATACTGTGAAGTTGATGGAAACTCGCCCTTTGAGCAAAATGAAAAGATGGAGATTAGTTGAAATAATCGAAAGAGCTAAGTAATTATGATACAACAAGA